>OKOC01000006.1_pt1 | contig 195283 bp, 171 predicted proteins | sample 1612271 | NCBI WGS metagenome assembly OKOC01 (sample SAMN04436788, study PRJEB24849) | human gut metagenome | biome: human gut; feature: NICU; material: stool | host: Homo sapiens | place: USA: Saint Louis, MO | collected 2011-05-15
CTGCATCAAGTAATAAGAACAGCCAAGAAAAACAGCTTCTCATGTTTTTGATTTGATTGGGCTTATTACCGCAGATGCAAGATTTTGAACACCGTTTATCTGAGGTCGTGAAAAAGCTGTCCTGCATCAAGTAATAAGAACAGCCAAGAAAAACAGCTTCTCATGTTTTTGATTTGGCTGGACTTATTACCGCAGATGCAAACTTTTGAACACCGTTTATCATAAGTTGCAAAAAAGGGGGCTTGGCAAGATTTTTGCCACTCCCCCTCTTTCTATTTTTATAAGGACACTGCAGTAATTGTATTACAGTACATTTTTCGTCGTGCTGCTTAAAAGTTTTTCATACGCTTGTTCAAATTTTTGAACATCTCCAGCACCCATGAAGATTACTACTGCATCATGATAATCTAACAATGGAGATACATTATTTTCTTTGATGACTTCTCCACCTTTTTTGATTTTCGCTCCAAGGTCTTCAATCTTAACGTTTCCTTGTTCTTCCCGAGCCGAACCAAAAATATCGCATAAGTAAACTTTATCAGCTAAATCAAGTGCTTCTGCAAATTCATCCATCAATGCAATCGTACGCGTAAACGTATGGGGTTGGAAAACTGCAATTATTTCTTTATCTGGATATTTTTGGCGTGCGCCATCAATCGTTGCTTTGATCTCTGCAGGGTGATGCGCATAATCATCGACTACGGTCATGTCTGCTACGATCTTTTCACTGAATCGACGTTTTACTCCTGGGAAAGTCAGCATTTCTTCTGCAACTTCTTTCAGATCCAGTTTTTCGAAATAAGCTACTGCAATAACACCTAAAGCATTTAAGATATTGTGTTTACCGAATGCTGGTACAGTGAAGTGCCCAACAAATTCATCCCCATGATAGACATCAAAAGCAGAACCAGAAGTTGTGCGTTCGATGTTTCGTGCTTGGATATCATCGTTTTCTGTGACACCATAATAATAAATCGGCACATCTGCTTTTAATTTGCGTAAATAAGCATCGTCACCATACGCAAAAATAGCTTTTTTCACTTGTCCAGCCATTGTTTGGAAAGCTGTAAATACATCGTCGATACTTGTATAATAATCCGGATGATCAAAATCGATATTGGTCATGATTGCATAGTCTGGTGAATAGGCAAGGAAATGACGGCGATATTCACAGGCCTCAAATGAAAAGAATTCCGCTTGCGGATCACCATGTCCTGTTCCATCTCCAATTAGATAACTTGTTGGACGGACACCACTCAATACATGAGAGAGCAGTCCAGTCGTACTTGTTTTTCCGTGAGAGCCTGTTACAGCGATACTCGTATAGTTTTGGATAAAATGACCAATAAAGTCGTGATAGCGAATCACTTCCAAACCTAATTCTTTTGCTCGCTGGATTTCTTCATGTGAATCAGGAAATGCATTTCCTGCAATGATCGTCATCCCTGGTTTTACATTATCTGCGTTAAATGGCAGAATCGTGATATTTGCTTTTTCTAAATCTCTTTGTGTAAAGAAATATTTTTCAATGTCTGATCCTTGGACATTTAGACCTTGTTCATGTAAAACAAGAGCCAAGGAGCTCATTCCTGAACCTTTGATACCAACAAAATGATACAATTTATTTTGATTTTCCATTTGAATCCTCTTCTCTTATCTAGCGTCCATTCTTTTAGCTATTACATTCAACACGCTCCTCATTATCTTATAAACGATTGAAAATTTCAACCAAATTTATTTGGAAAGGAGGATTCGCTTGCTAAAATGGTCAAGTACGGGAAAAATCCATTTTTATTGACTCTTTAATTCTGGTGTAAGAAGACCAAACTTCCTCTGATATATCAATGTGAGGAATAAAATCTTTTCCTTTCGGACCATAGCCGTTCTCATCGTCATGGAGTCGTTCCATTTCTCCTAATACTAGCGCATGGAAATATTCCTTAGGCCATTGGTGGTTCAGTTCTTTTGCTGTAAAGATGATCTCTTCAGAAAAGTGAAGGATTTCCGGCACAAATGGCACAGCATTCGCGAAAATAGTTTGTTCATTTTGCCATACTTTCTCAAAAGTTGCTCGAGTCCTGCGTTGCAGTGTCGGATCATTCATCAATAAGATTTTTTCTGGTACAGCTCCTAAGGAATGAAGAATCTCCAGTGAAAAAGTGGCGTTCTCTCCAGAATTTGTAGACTTCGATTCTATCAGAAAAGCCTTATCGGGCAAATCATAGACTTCTTTTAGATACTGACGACAGATTTCACTTTCACTCATGCCTTCTTCAAAATGAAATCCTTGCTTTTCAAAATTCTCATAAAGGATCCTAGTCGCATGACCCACCCCGCCGACCAAAAACAAACGTTCTACTTGACCATTTACATACATTTGTGCTGCTTTATCAGCTAAGATAGGAAGACCGTTTCCAGCTAAAATAAGTGTAGGTGCCGACAATTTCTCAAAATCTTTCTCATCAGGTGCGGCTAAAAAGGCTAATAACTGATTCCAGTCTTTTAGATTTCTCTGCTCGTTTTTTTCCAAAAACTCTTCATCCTTTCATCTGATTTTTTATACTTCATTGAGGCTTTCTCTCTTTGTCTCAATCCATTTGATTTCCCCATGACATCTTCCACAACGATATTTGTGTACATCGATTCTTCTTTTGCGGCAGATTGTGGCAGAACAATCTTGGCATTGATAATATTCGATCTTTATCTGTTTCTTCGTCAAGGCTGGCGCATAGCGCAATCCTCCTGTTTTTTTCAAAAGATACTTGAAATCCATATCTTTATGACGATATCCTCTTCCAGTTAGATGCAGATGATAATGGCAAAGTTCATGCTTGATGATTCCTGCAATCGTCTCTTCGTCTGACTCTTCAAATAGCTTCGCATTAAAATCTAAATGATGATCATTTAAATGATAGCGCCCACCAGTTGTACGTAAGCGTGGATTGAACATTGCTTGGTGCTTGAAAGGAAGCTGGAAGCTTTTTAATGATATCTCTTCTACTAACTGCTGCAGTTCTTCTTGTGTCAATTTTTGTTACTCCTCATTGTTACTCTTCATAAGGGGAAAGCATCGTCAAACTGATTCTGCCTTTTTTCGTATCGACTTGTTCTATCCAAACTGTTACGATATCTCCTACTGACACGACATCTGTAGGATGCTTGACGAATTTTTTGCTGAGTTTCGATATATGGACAAGTCCGTCTTGCTTCACACCGATATCAACAAATGCGCCGAAGTCAATGACATTACGGACCGTTCCAGTCAATTCCATCCGTGGTTTCAAGTCTTCCATACTCAATACATCTGTACGTAATAAGGGCGCTGGCATCTCATCACGCATATCTCTTCCAGGTTGTGTCAGCCCAGCTAAAATATCGGTTAACGTTTCTTCTCCGACTGATAGGCTTTCAGCCAGTTTCTCTACGGATAATCGTGTCAATTTTTCTACTGCTTCTTCTGTACCAAGCTCTTTTTCTGAAAGTTGGACTGAAGTTAATATTTCTTTTGCAATAGAATAACTTTCGGGATGGATACCTGTGTTGTCCAAAATGTTTTTCCCACCAGGGACTCGCAAGAATCCGATTGCTTGTTCATATGCTTTTGGTCCTAAGCGTGGCACTTTTTTCAATTGAGTTCGTGCGGTGAATTCTCCGTTTTCTTCACGATAAATGACAATGTTTTGGGCAGTTGTTTTATTCAATCCTGATATATGCTGCAAGAGCTGCGGGCTTGCTGTATTCACATCCACACCTACTTGGTTAACCGCTGTTTCCACAACAAAATCCAATTGTTCAGCCAAACGTTTTTGAGAAACGTCATGTTGGTACTGGCCTACTCCGACAGCTTTAGGATCGATTTTGACTAATTCAGCTAAAGGATCTTGCAGGCGACGGGCAATAGAAACAGCACTTCTTTCTTCAACTTGTAGATGTGGGAATTCTTTTCGTGCAATTTCGCTAGCGGAGTAAACAGAAGCGCCTGCTTCGTTGACGATAGCGTAATAGGTTTTATGGTCGGCGTATTTCAACTGCTCAGCCACAAAAAGTTCAGATTCCCGACTGGCTGTACCATTTCCGATAGCTACCATATCTACTTGATATTTATTAATTAATTGGATAAAAGCTGGTCCAGCAGCTTCTCTTTTTGCTTGCGCTGCAGGTTTATGAGGATAAATAACTTCGATTGCTAAAACTTTCCCTGTCGCATCTACGACTGCTAGTTTACATCCAGTACGATAAGCCGGATCAAATCCCAGGACAACTTTACCTTTTAGTGGCGGTTGCAACAAAAGATTACGGAGGTTTTCGCCGAAAATAGCGATTGCTTGCTCATCTGCCTTTTCAGTCAATTCATTGCGCAGTTCTCGCTCGATTGCTGGCTGAATAAAGCGTTTATAACTATCCTGATAGGCTTCTCTGACGAATGAAGAAGAAGGAGAGGCAGGATTTTTGACTATTTGGCGATCCAAGTAAGCTAAAATTGCTGCTTCATCTACTTGAAGGAATACTTTCAGAATATCTTCTTTTTCTCCACGATTAGTAGCTAATATTCGATGAGAAACCATTTTATGGACGGGTTCTGCAAAGTCATAATACATTTCATATACGCCTTTTTCATCTGCTTGCTCATCCTTGACATTGCTGACATACATACCTTTGTTATACGTATAAGACCGAATCCAAGTCCGAAATTTTGCATTATCGCTGACTTGTTCAGCAATAATCTCATGAGCACCGTGCAACGCTTCTTCGGCAGAAGAGACTTCTTTTTCTTTGTCAATATATTTTTCTGCTTCAGATTGCACTTCTCCATCTGTAAGCTGCATCAGCCACTTCGCGAGTGGTTCAAGTCCTTTTTCTTTAGCAATCGTTGCTTTTGTCCGTCGTTTTTGTTTGTATGGACGATACAAATCTTCCACTTGTTGCATTTTCACGGCTTGGGTGATTTCTGCTTCTAACTCGGGAGTCAGTTTCCCTTGTTCATCGATTAGCCGAATCACTTCAGTTTTACGTTTTTCTAAGTTTTCAAGATATGCATACCGCTCTTCGATTTCACGAATCTGGACTTCATCAAGACTTCCAGTCATTTCTTTTCGGTAACGCGCGATAAAAGGAACAGTGTTTCCTTCATTTAACAAATTAAGTACAGTAGTCAACTGCTTGGGACGATAGTCTGAAAGCTCTTTTTGTACAAGCTGAATGATCGTCTGGTTCAAATTTTCCGTCATTAAAATGCCTCTTTTCTGCTAAAAATTGCTTCTTTATTCTATCATACTTTTTATCGTGGGTTAAACTACTGAAAGAAACAATATTCTCTATACAAATAAAAAGAGCCGCAACAAAGTCACAGCTCCTTCATTCTTTCCATTAGTCAGATTCCATGCCAAGGTCCTTCGTTGTTCTGATATTCAATGTCTTGAAGAATACCTTCCTTGTCAAAAACAACCCCATGCAATGACCCTCCAAATACAGCTCCACCGTCCATGCCGATTTTATGATCATGGATCCAGAGGTCTGTTGTCTGCATATCTCCATGGAGCATTGGTGTAATCGTATGTCCAAATACAATTGTCTTACCTGTATTGTTTTTCCCTTCATGAAATGGTTCCCTTATCCAAATAAAGTCTCTTAGACTTGTCTTACGCCAGTCTTTCTTTGTCAAATCCACACCGGCATGGACTAAAAGATAATTTTCCCATTCATAATACAAGGGGCGCTGGACTAAAAATTTAATCAGTTCTGAATATCTCGATTGGATCATCATCGAGATTTCAGTTGGGGAGTATTCCTCCGATGCCCCTGGGTGAAGCAGGCTTTCAAACGTTTCTTTTCCACCATTTCTCATATAAGGCGCATACCAGTCCTCCGGTGATTGCAGAAATTGCAAAAAATATTCTTCATGGTTTCCCCGGAGGTAAATGGCTCCTGTTTCTTCGACTAATTGCTTTCCTAATAAAAAACATTCTTTTGTACGAGGACCTCGATCATTGAGATCCCCTAATAAAACAAGCTGATGGATCTTTGGATCATAATAGTGAATAAGTTTTTCAAAAAGCTCATATTTGCCATGGACATCCCCAATAGCATAAAGTAATGATTTCATATAGATCACCATCCTCAACGCTAGTATAGCGCATATTGGAAATGGTCGACAATCAAAACTATTGTTTTCTATTTACTTAAAGCTGTAAACCGCAGTTCTGCTTCTTCTGGAGAGATTCCATGGTCTTGAACATAGCGATTACGCGGATGTTTCGCACACTCTACGCTACATGCTCCTAAATGTTTTTCTTCATTTTCAATGGAAGCAAGAATCTGACGATTGCACTCAGGATTGCTACAATTGATATATCGTTCACATGGTGTTCCGTCAAACCAGTCGCGACCGACGATTTGTTTATCTACTTGGTTGATATCGACAGCGATCCGTTCATCAAACACATACATCTTGCCGTCCCATAATTCTCCTTGGACTTCAGGATCCTTACCATAAGTAGCAATACCGCCATGCAGCTGTCCGACATCTTTGAATCCTTCACGGACAAGCCAACCAGAAAACTTCTCGCAACGAATGCCACCAGTACAGTAGGTCACTACCCGTTTTTCCATAAATTCTTCTTTGTGCTCGCGGATCCAGTCTGGAAGCTCTCGAAAACTGCGTATATCTGGGCGTACAGCCCCTCGAAAATGTCCCAAGTCATATTCATAATCATTCCGTGCATCAATCACCACTGTCTGTTCATCTAAAATAGCTTCTTTAAATTCTTGCGGTGAAAGATAGGCACCTGTCACTTGGTTTGGATCAATGTCCTCTTCTAGCTTTAAACTTACAAGCTCTGGACGGTATCTTACAAACATCTTCTTAAAGGCATGTCCTTCGCTTGGATCGATCTTGAACATCGTATCAGCAAATCGAGGATCAGCTTTCATTGCTTCCATATAGGCAGTCGTGTTTTCAACGGTTCCAGACACAGTACCATTTATTCCTTCTTCAGCTACTAGAATACGACCTTTAAGATCCAAAGATTTGCAAAAGGCTAAATGATTTTTGGCAAATTCCTCTGGTTCTTCTATTTTTGTATAATTGTAATAAAGCAGTACTTGATAATCCATGTATTTCTTCCTTCCTTCTTTTCGTTCCTAAACAGTATAAAGAAGGCCTTCGCATTTGACGATTTATTTGCTTGTGTATAATTACGCATGGAAAGCTTTTTGTTTACATAATATTATTATTTGAATTAAAAAGACTTCGCTTTCCTGTTTCGCACAGAAAAACAAAGTCTTTATTTCTATTATTTACCTGTAACCGCAAAGTAGTTGCCATCGGGATCAGCAAAGTTGAAAACATATTCTTCTCCAAGCTGTACCATATCACCTAATGTGACTGATTGCGTCTGCATTTTTTTATATAGTCCAAAGATATCTTTACTGTAAAACATCAAAGATGGGGCACTAGTAGCTGTGCCAGGTGAATGGGACTCAACAAATGCTCGATCATATAACAGAAATGAGGTTTGACTATCTTCAACTCCTACTTCAATTATAAGCGTCCCATCCATTTCTTGACGATCTTTTTCTGCAAAGCCAACTGCTCTCCAAAACGTTGCATTTTTTTCTACATCGTCCACATAAAGCATGATTTTTATTTCATTCGTAAACATCTGTTTCCTCCTAAACGATCTGTTCTAACATTCTCAACTTTGTCAGTTTACCATAGGAAAATGGGAAAATCTACGAAAGCTCTCAACAGAATCGTCCTACTTAAATACGCTTTTCTTTAATAATAAATAAGTTGGTTGTTTTTGTTATTTACTCTTTCACTTTTCGGAATAAATAATGTGTATTTATATGGAATAAATAAAAAAAGAGGTCGTGACTAAAAACAAGTCACAACCTCTGGTAAACGGTGTTCTCCTGACAACTCCTCGGTCACAAGACACAATATTCAACAAACATGAGAAGCTATTTTTTGAAATTGCTCTTTGTGACTCAGAGTGAAACGGCAGGCTCACGACCTCTTTCTTAAACGGTGTTCAAAAGCTTGCATCTGCGGTAATAAGCTCAACCAAACGTAAAATATGAGGAACTATTTTTGTTTGGATATTCTTATTACTTGATGCAGGGCAGCTTTTTCACAACCTCTTATTCACGGTGTTTCAGAAGTAGCTTCTCGGAAATAAGCCGAAATTTCACAAAAATTTGAGAAGCTATTTTTAGGAAACTTCTTCTTATTTCTTAAAGCTGACCACTTCTATCACAACCTCTTTTTGACTATGCATTCACATCGATCACTTTAGAATCATCATTGATGACATCGCGATCTAAATCTTTGATGCGTGCACTTGTCACGATACCAGCTACCATGCTACCGCTGACGTTTACTGCTGTGCGTGCCATATCGATTAATGGTTCAACAGAGATAACTAACCCAACGATTGCTACTGGCAAGTTCATTGCCCCTAAAACGATCAGTGAAGCAAATGTTGCGCCCCCACCGACTCCAGCTACACCAAAAGAACTGATTGTTACAATTGCCACAAGCATCAAAATAAATTCCAAACTAAAGACATTCACTCCAGCTGCTGGTGCGACGATCGTTGCCAACATAGCTGGATAAACGCCAGCACAGCCGTTTTGTCCGATAGACAAACCAAAACTTGCTGAGAAATTAGCTGTTGCATCATCTACTCCTAAAGCTTTTGTCTGAGTCTCGATATTCAATGGCAAAGCTCCAGCACTTGAACGTGAAGTAAACGCAAAGCTCAATACCGGAAAGGCTTTTTTGAAATAGTTGATTGGATTGACTTTTGCACCAATCAAAATCAGTGAGTGGACAATCAAAACAGCAAGCAATGCTACGTAAGAAGCAACGACAAATTTACCTAAATTGACGATAGCTGCAAAATCACTTGTTGCCAAAACGTTTGTCATCAAAGCAAATACTCCATAAGGTGTCAAACGCAAAACAAGCGTCACGATCCGCATAATGATTTTATACAGACTGTCGACTAAATCTGAAAAGAATGCTGCTTCTTTTGGCGCTTTTCTTTTCACACCTAGATAAGCGATACCGACAAAGGCTGCAAAAATAACGACTCCAATCGTACTTGTTGCACGACTACCTGCTAAATCAGCAAATACGTTTTTAGGGATAAAGGATAAAATCTGCTGTGGAATCGATAAGTTTTCAACTGTTTCCTGACGTGTTGCCAGTTCAGAGATTCGTGCTGTTTCTGCAGCTCCTTGTGTGAATTTAGCTCCTTGGAGTCCGAACAGCATTGTTGAACCAATTCCGATCAATGCTGCAATAGCTGTTGTTCCAAGTAAAGAAGTCAATACAGTCGCACTAATTTTCCCTAGCTTTTCAGAAACTTTCATTTTTGTGAATGCACCAATGATCGAAATAAACACTAAAGGCATAACTAGCATTTGCAAGAATGATACATATCCTTGACCTACAATCCCGATCCATTCCATGGATTGAGTAACGACTTTGTCGTCTACACCAAAGATCAATTGAAGCAGACCGCCAAAGACGATACCAACTCCTAATGCTGTAAAGACGCGTGTTGAAAATTTTGTATGGCGCTTTTGCATACGATAGAACACATATAATAATGCCGCAAAAACTAGAACCACTAAAACTGTGATGAGTGTTGTCATTTTTCTCCTCCTCATATTATTAATGACAAGTCCATCGAAGGAAGTAAAGGTTCCCGAGAATGATTCTTCAACCATCCTCCTGAAAAAATTTTTTTCAGTGACTTTTATATTTTAGACGATTTTTATCGAAATGACATTCTTTTTGCTTACAATTAGTAATAAAAAAACATACCTGTGATAGCTTTAATCTATCGCAGGTATGTTTTTACTGTCTATTCTTGTTTTTCTGATTGAAAATTCAATTTTACCCCAGGCTGATCTAAGGCGATCTCTGTCACCTCATAAGACATCCGGCGTACGATATCGAATAACGGTGCTACTAGCTCGTCCACTTCTTCTTGTGTGACATCATTTTGACCTTCAATTTTCCGATTGAGGATATGATTGATCTGACTCACACTTCCAGATAAAACATATGTATCAAACACTAAACGGAACTCTAAGCGTGCTCCTACGATGCTATGTTCTTTCGGATAGTTTTCGATCGTTTCTTTTAAAGGCGAGAAGCCTACTTTCAAATCTGTTTCTACTTCTTGGTTCGGCAATCTCATATCATAATGAAATGCTTCTACAACTTCTTTTTGTCTTCTGATTTCCATATAATTTTATCACTCCTTCATGAAAATTATAACATATCTCCTTTGAAAGGGGATACTACTTTTTAATGATGCTCTGCAAGGTAAGGATTTCATTCAGATTTCCTACCACATAATCTGCCGGGATCTCACCCAGAAAATGATCGATGTCGTAAAGACAAGTAGCGACTCCTGCATTTTTCCCTGCTTCGATATCTAAACGACGATCGCCGATCATCATCGTGTCTGTTCTTTCTAAATGAAAAGTATCGATCAAATAATTTAAAGATGCTGGATTAGGTTTACGAGGAAAGTCCTGATCGATCCCTACTACTTCCTCAATCAGATGTGCCAATCGATGTTCTTTTAACAGGCCCCATGTTGATTCTGTCAAACGATGGGTCAGGATGAAATGACGACCGCCGTTGTCTTTTAGCATTTCCAGTACTTGTTTCGTTTCTGGAAATGGACGGGAAACTTCCGTACTTTCTTTTTCATATCGGTGAAATAATTCATTAAACTCTTTGGCGTTCAAGTTTGATTCATTGATCAAATAACTAGTAGAATACTTTTTCATTTTGAAGTAGATTTCTTTTTTGTCCATACTGATACCAAAATCTTTTAGTGCTTGCCATGCACCATCTACCATTGCGGGATACGTATCAAACAATGTACCATCAAAGTCCCATATATAATTTTTCATGTTCCTTTTGTTCCATTCCTTTGCTTCTTTTTTCTATCTCTCACTTTTAGATAAAGGTGTTCTTTAAAGTATTTTTTTGTCCAGAATTGTCAAATCATCTGCTAATGTATACTGGATTGGTTGTGCATTTGGGATATCGATCGTATCCATTTGATCTTCAGGAACATCTTCTAAATATTTTGTCAGTGCTCGGATGCTATTACCATGACCCACAACTAGTAAATCTTGCCGATCTTTTAGTTTTGGTGCTAGATGATCTTGCCATAAGGGAATGATCCGATTCACTGTCATTTCCAGACTTTCTCCGTATGGGATCAAATGCGGATCCAAGTGATCATATCTGCGGTCAAATCTATTTTCTGCGGTTAACGGCGGAACTTCCGTATATCCTCTGCGCCATGTTTTTACTTGATCTTTTCCGTATATTTCTTTCATCTTATCTTTGTTTTTACCCACAAGATCCCCATAATGCCGTTCATTTAGACGCCATGTTTTTATTATAGGAAGCCATAACTGACCCATTTCTTCTAGTGCGACTTGTCCGGTAAGAATCGCACGTTTCAAAACAGAGGTATAAACGGCATCGAATTGAAGGCCAGCTTCAAGCATTTTTTGACCGGCAACTGCTGCTTGTTCTTTTCCTTTTTCTGTTAAGGCGACGTCTAGCCATCCTGTCCAGTAATTTTCAAAATTTGCTTCGCTTTCGCCATGACGTAATAATACTAATTTCATTCTTTTCTCCCTTAAACATTCGTTTCGAATTTTATACCACATGTTTTGCATGTCACGCGTATTCGTCCTTTTCCTTTAGGTGCACGCTGCTTTTGATGACAATTCGGGCACTCAAAAAAAGTATAACTTTTTCGATCCATTTTGACTTGCTTTTTGTTTGTTATCTGATGATATTTTTCTTTGACTCTATCAAGATATTTCAAATAACGTTGATTCTCATTTAGTCTGGGGTAGATTTTTTTTGATAGGAAACGAAATATCATCCATCCGAAAAAGACGATGAACAACAATTGTCCGATTCTATAGGGCAACCAACGACTTAGCAAACTAAAGACAAGCCCAGCGATCAATAGACCGCGATTCAACTGATCAAATTTCGCATATCTTCCCTGCATAAGTTTGTGATAGTTCTGCTGAAATCGTATTAGCCTTTCTAACCATGTTTGCATCATATTATCTCCTCCATCGTCTAATATTTATTATGACAAAAAAATCCAAAAAGAAAAAGCCTTAATTGGCCTTTTCCATTGCAACTTGGTGAAGGACATTCCGATTTCTGGTAAAGTCAATCACAATCACTTTCTTTTTATCTTCTCTGTTGACTACTCGAAATGTGTCCGTCAATGGAAGAAACAGCTTCTTAGATGGTAGCTGTTGCATACGTATAAAACGATGGATCATCGTAATCAATTGAGGAAATTGAATAGACGTGTGAAGCAGACCTGGATATTTTTTCAACAGCTGTGTCGTTTTGATCAGATTCCGTTTTTTACTGATCACTTTTAAAAAGCTTTTTAGAATCTTTTGCTGACGTCTAAAAATAGAAAAAGAATTTTCGTCATCTATTTTATAACGCATTTGTTTTTGCAGTTCTGCTGCAGTCAGATGGATCTTCCCATCGTTTGTATCGATCATTAAACCTTCTGGAAACAGTTCAACCACTGCTCGATCCCAAGATTCAAGAGAAAGCTCGATATAATCTTTTACTGGTAATTCCAATTCTACCTTAAAAAAGTGCAAAACAGCCGACAGCCCTTCTGCTTGATAGATTTCTCCTAATGTTAGCCCCTCTAGATGGAACTCTGGTGAAAAATGCAGCAATGTTTTATTTTCCTGCAATTGAACATATAGAAATGTAGATCGCTCAATCAGAGTATCTTTTAAAACAACTAAAAAATTCATTTTTCTCCCCCTTTTTTCATCATTTTTAAAATAGCATATTTTGAAAAGAAAGTCTGATGCTTAGAGTAGAATTTCATAAAAATTTACTATTTCATAAGTATTCACGAGAAAAATACAAACAAAAAAGCGGAAATAACGTTCATCCGCCTTCTTGTTTATGTTTATTTCCTCTTCAAACGCTTGTCTATGATTCAGACTTTTCTCTATCGTTATTTTCATCTAAAAGTTCTTGCATTCCGATAATTTCTCGATATTGATGAATCTTAGTGATACCAATGACTTTGTCTACATCAATACTAAAACAAATACCATTACCTGGAATATCGATGTTGATGCCTTGACCAATCGCATCCATTACTTTATTCGTCAAACTATCGGGTACTAATGTCAACACAATATCTTTTTCTGGCGAAATGTCCAAACCTAAAAATTTCCCTGAATCATGTACACCAGAACCTCTTCCATGTAAGATCGTTCCGCCTGCTGCACCTGCTTCTTTTGAAAAGTCGATAACATCTTCGCCCATTCCTCCGTCAACGATCGTCACAATCATGTGAAGATTCAATGCTACAAGATCTTTCATTTGCTTTCCCCCAATTTTTGCAATCTTTCTTTTTCGATTCTGTCTTTTTCATCTTTTCGTTTATAAATATATCCTAGTACTAAAGTGGATAATATTGGTGTCAATGCAATCATTGCAACCACACCAAACCCGTCAATGATCGGATCTCTTCCCTCAATTTGTGCAGCGATTGCCACGCTCATTGATAAAATAAATGTCGAACACATCGGGCCCGTTGCTACTCCACCGTTATCAAAAGCCATTGCTAAAAAGATCTTGTCCACTTTTCGTCCTAAAATAAATGCTAGCCCGTATCCTGGGATCAAGAAATAATAAAGAGAGAATCCGACGAGCAAACGCCACATAGACAATCCTACTGCTGCGCCGATCCCAATTGAAATTACCATCAGCATGATTTTCGATCGGATTCTCCCCTCGCTCAATTCTTCAACCTGTTTGACCATTACATGAATCGCCGGCTCAGCAAACCCTACTAAGAACCCCATTAAAAAGCCAAGGGGAACCAGTATATAATTGTAAGGCAATCCCGCAATAGCACTGCCTAAATGCTGTCCTACCGGTACATAAGCCATATTGACTCCGTGCAGGAAAAGGATCAACCCAATAGTCGTTATCAAGAAACCTTTCATAATGTCAAAGAAACGCTTTTTGCGCATACGAAAACTAATGATATTCATTAAAACAAATAGGATTACGATAGGTGCCACTGCCAAAATGACTTCCATGGTAACGATTTCGATTCCATCTATCACTTGCTGCCAGAAACTCATTGGAAGATCACCCCCAAAATCATCACGGCAAGAATCGGCCCTAACGAAGCAATACCGACCATTCCAAAACTGTCATTTTCATTTTTCTTTTGTTTGATCATGCTAGTCATCCCTCCGGCAAGGGCCAAAATAAACGGAACAGTTACTGGACCAGTAGTTACTCCGCCCGAATCAAAAGCAATCGGCATAAATTCGGAACTGGTGAAAAATGAGGCGATCAAAACGCCTATGTAGCCTATAGCCATCAATTGATAATAGGATAGCTTGAATACGACCCGAAGTAGCGCAAAGGCTAAAAATACTCCAGTGCCGACGCTGACGATCCCAATCAGCAACACTCTGCCAATCTCTCCGTCAGATATATCATATACTTGTTGTCCCAAAACTTGCACGGAAGGTTCAGCAATCGTGATCACGATCCCGATAGCAAATCCCAAACTGACCAAAACAGCCAAACTTTTCTTTTTGATCATATATTTCCCTACTAGATCTCCGACTTCCATCATAGAATAATCTGCTCCAAACAAAAAGAGCGTCATTCCGATCATCATGATTGCCGCACCAACCAGAAATGAAGCGAGGTCTTCTCCTTCTAACGGTGCAAAAACAAACGTTAAAATGACAATCAGGACAGTCATCGGCAATATAGCAGCAATCACTTCTTTAAAATTTTTTAGCATGTATCCTCCTCCTTTACTCTTTAAGTTTACCTTAAAATGAAAGAGTTTTCGAGCACAAACTTAAAACGTTATCATTTAATTTTTCTCAACATAAAATAACACGCGTTCCAAAAGTATCTTTTTACTTGGAAAAATGACTTTGAAGGAACGCGCTTATTGTGTTTTTTTATTTTACAGAGCCGATCATTCCTTGAACGAATTGCTTTTGCAAAACAAAAAATACGACGGCAGTTGGTAAAGTAGCGATGACTAATCCAGCCATGATCATTCCATAGTCTGGTGTATAGGAAGCACCCATAGCAGATAAAACAAGCGGAACCGTCCGTTTATCAGGAGATTGCAAAGCTACTAAGGGCCATAAATAATTGTTCCAGCTGCTCATGAATGTGATGATTGCAGCCGCGGCATAGGTATTTTTAGCCGTCGGCATATACACTCTAAAAAAAATACTTAGTTCTTTTAGACCGTCTAATCGAGCGGCTTCTACTAGATCTTTTGGAAAAGATTTAACATTTTGTCGAAAGAAGAAGATCAAAAAAGCAGTGCTAACAGATGGCAGGATGACAACCAAGAAACTGTTGATTCCCAAAACCGTTCCGTTCAATTGTGAAAACATTCGATACAAAGGGATCATCAATGCCGCAAAAGGAACCATCATCGATAGCAGTAGAATATTGAAAATTAGGTCTTTTCGTTTACTTTGATAAATCTCAAATCCATATCCTGCCATTGACGAAATCAGTAATGCAAACACAGTGGTCACCAAAGCGATCATCGCTGAATTCCAAAGGGAACGAGTAAAATTCAGCTCATTGGAAAACAAATTTTGAAAATTGATGATCAAGTTACTGCCAATCTTTATTTTTCCCGATGTGATATCCACGGGTGTATTCGTCATTCCCAAAACCATCCATACAAAAGGAAAAATGGAAATAAATGATAGGATGCATAATGCTGTATACTTTAATACTGACCCAATTGTCGAACGAAGTTCTAATGCTTGTTTTTTGACGTTGGGGCGTTCGATTGTTTCTTTTTCTACCATATTTTTCATCGACTTTCTCCTCCTACTTTCGTTTGGATTATCGACAATATCACAATAAAGGAAACAATAACAAAGGAAACTGCTGCCGCATATCCAAAATTAGGCGTGAATTTATAACTCAAATTATAGATGTATTGAGATAGGGTGGTCGTTGCATTTGCTGGTCCCCCGCCAGTAATATTTTGTACTTCATCAAAAAGCTGCAATGTCCCGATCGTCGAAGTAATGGAAGTAAACAAAATGATTGGTTTTAAATTTGGGATCGTCACTTTGATAAACTGCTGCCATTTAGAAGCACCGTCAATAGATGCTGCTTCATAAATCTCCGAATCAATATTTTGCATGCCTGAAAGGAAAAAAATCATATTGTATCCAGTCCAACGCCAAGTGATCGAAAGAATGATCAGAACTCTCGCCCAAATTGGATGAGTCAACCAGCCAATCGGTGTGTCAATCATACCAATGCCCAACAACAAGTTGTTTACAAGGCCAGATTGAGAAAATAGACTTTTCATGATCAGAGAATAACTGACCATCGAAGTGATACATGGAAGAAAGATAGCGGTTCGAAACAACCCTTTATATTTCAACTTTTTATCATTTAAAAGGTTGGAAATAAAAAGTGCTAGAAACAACATGATTGGTACTTGTACAAGCAAATACAGGAATGTATTAAAAAAAGCTTTTTTAAAAGTTGCATCTGTCAACATCCGCTGATAATTACCTAACCCGTTAAATGTCATATTGACAGGGGGACCACTTTGAAAAGACGTGATCAAAGCCAAAACCATCGGAATAAAAACCATGATTGATATCAAAATGACTGGCAAGATTAAAAAAGCATGCCCGTTTTTGAATAAATCTTTCTGCTTCATTCTTTTCCCTCCAATTCTATCATTGATTATCTACATGAAAAGACAAGAAAGACAACATCTGTAAGGCAGACGTGATCTTTTTTGTCTTTTCGTTTGACTGATGAAAAAACGAAGAAATTCACTTTTTTACCACCGATCAATTAGCCAATTGTGCTTCTACTTGTTTTTGTGTATCTGCTAGTACCTTGTCTGTCTCTTCTCCATTGATGATTCGATGAAGAGCTTCAGCTACGACTGCTTCAATTGCATAGGTCTCATGTCCGTAATTCACTTCTGGTATTTCAGATGTCCATGTCGAAAAATCGTCAAAGATTTTTTGACCACTGTAAAATTCAGAAGCTTCTTGATAAGCTTCTTGTTCATTCGCGCTAAGCATCGTAGATACTAGTCCGATTTCTTTCGCAAGAGTGCCCATCAGTTCTTCATTCGAAGCAAACGTTGCTTCTAGGAAATCTTTCGCTGAATCTTCTCCAGCTACTCCTTTGATCACATACCAGCCAGCGCCGCCAAGGTTAGAAGCTTGCGCTTTTTGCAGATTTTCTGGAAGTGCAGGTATTGGTGCAATCTTCCATTTTCCAGATTGGTTTTCTGCTCCTTGGATCGTTGAAGAATACCAAGCGCCAGTTGGGCTAGAAGCTACTGCTCCTGATTGTATCGCAGTTACTCCAGCATTCCAGTCAGAGGTTTGTTCGACTAGATCTTCTTTCAAAAGAGTGGCAAACAATTCAAGACCATACTTTAAAGATGCATTGTCTTGGATCGTGACTGTCTCCCCATCTTCAGATGTATACCATTCTCCTGCCTGTTGCATAATCATCCTTACTCGACCAAGGTCAGAAGGATTGACTTCAGCGATTTTCTTTCCCGTCTTTTCTTTGACATCTCGCGCTACTTGAATATACTCGTCCCATTTTAGATTATCCATATCCTCTTCTGTATAACCTGCTTCTGCCATCAGATCCGTACGATAGAAGTTTGCTGTTACGCCCGAATCGAAAGGAACACCGTATATTTTATCTCCTACTTTGTTTACCGCAAATTTATACGGTGCAAAATGATCTTCCTTTACAATAGCAGACAAATCAGCGAATGCATCTGGATAAGAAGTCAAATAGCCTTGTATCCTATAATCTTCAATCAAGACGATATTGGGCAATCCTTCTGTATTCCCGCTCGCTAAAGCGGTGTTCAGTTTCTGAACGATATCATCCTGAGACATCGTAACAACTTCTATCTCTGTTTCTTCGTTTTCATAAACTTTTTTTGCTTCATTCACTGCTTTGATATTGAATGTCTCATCCCACGCCCAGACAGTGACTTTTTCTTCGTTGTCTGCTGTATTACTAGCACTTCCGCATCCTGTTAAGAAACCTGATGCTGCCGCTAAACAAACGACTCCAGCAATTAACTTTCTGATGTTCATTTTTATCCGCTCCTTTTCCATCCATTAGTTGTTTACGTTTGCTACATTCATCATACCAAAATTTGAAAACGGTTTCTTTATTATTCAGATACTTCAAAAATTTCTCCTAAAATAATAAAAAAATACAAATCAACTATGACAAAAGGAATAATCTTAGCATCTAGACCAAAGATCGAAATGGTGAGGTTTCTTTAAAATAAAAATATCCTTGCATTTTCTCCTAGAAATAAGTATTTTTAAATTACAAGACTATTCTTAAGGCGGGTAAAAAAATGCCAATACGCGTAATTCTTATCGATGATGAACAGACGATTTTAGATGGAATGAAACAGTTGATCAATTGGTCTGAGCACGGGTTTCAATTAATAGGGACTTTTTCCAGCCCATTGAAAGCGCTTGATTTTTCTTTGGTACATGCAATCGATATCGTGGTCACAGATGTAATGATGCCTGAATTAAATGGAATCGAATTATCGCGGCTATTAAAACAGCAACAACCTGAAACACAGATCCTTATCCTCTCTAGCTATGATGAATTTGATATGGTTAAAGATTCTTTTAAAGAAGGCGTCGCTGATTATCTTTTAAAGCCTCGATTGAGTCCTGATTTTTTTCTAAATTCCTTAACTGCCGTTTCACAAAAAATCAAAAAAAAGCCCAACAAAAGCCCAATCACCAATCGTTATGAGCAGATCTGCGAGAATCTTTCACAGCAGATTGCTGGACAAACTCGTCCATTGCTTGACCCTCTTCTTTTTGAACACACCCTGTTTTTTCTGTTATATACCGAAAAACGGCCATTCAGTTTAAAACAAGGCTCTAAACAAAAACAGTCGATCACCCATTCATTGATGGATAGCGACGATTCGTTTACTATTTATCCTGTTTCTACCTTTTCGGAAGAATCCGGCTATGTAATCAATACTGATTCCAAAGATACACTTAGGGAGTTTGTTCAAAAGTTTCGTCAAGAAGTTTTTCCAGGTGATTTTTTTGTTGTTTCTGATTCTTTTGCAATCCAAGATATCAATGAAATATTCCAAGAGATCAGAAATTGCACCAAAGGACAACGTTTCTATCATAAGGGAAAGAACCTTGCTTATCAGCATGAACTTCTTCCGTTATTAACCAACCACGAGCAGCAAGCAAGTAGTTATTTAACAAAAATCGTTCATAAAGACTACGCTTTAGCTATCAAAGAACTTGAGAATTTCTTCACGACGATATTGGAACAGCCTATTGATCCAGCTTATTTGAAACATGAGGCAATCAATCGTTTCTATGCATTACTCAACGCTTTGGCTGACGAGCATGTTGGGAATGAAGAACTTTCTTTGCTCAAGATCGCCCTTCCTTCTTTATTAGCCGATGCTGAGTATTTCGAAGATTTTTCTATTCTTGTCAAAGAAACACTTGAGAAACTCACCCACTTTTCTGCAAATGCAAAAAAAGACAATTTCGATATCTTGACTTTGATCTACGAGTTCGTTCAGGAAAATTATGAGAAAGAAATCAATTTACAACTTCTATCCGAAAAATATCATTTTTCATATAGCTATCTTTCAGCCATCTTTACTGAAAAATTTGGCATCAACTTTTCAAAATATCTAAAAAAAGTCCGTATCAGTAAAGCCAAGCTCTTTTTAACGGAAACACGGCTTACTTTGACGGAAATCTGTGAGAAAGTCGGCTATACCGAACTGGGTTATTTCTCCAGAGTTTTTAAAGAAGAGACAGGAATGACACCTTCTCAATACCGTAAAGGAACTTTTGTAAAATGAGAAAAAAAATCAAAGAGCATGAACTCTTTACCAAACTTCTGTTCATTTTGTTCATCGGTCTTTTTCTGCAAGCCATCGTCATCTCTTTGTTTATTTATCATCGATCAAGGGACGCCTATATCCAGCTGTTCAATCAATCGAATGATGTGGTACTAAAAAAGATTCAATCTGAATTTGAAAGTTTGAATGATACAATCGAGAATACATTAGCCGCTTTTGATTCTAATCCAGCTGTCGAAAGCTATTTTTCCAATGATCCAGCCCAACATATGGAACAGCTTCAGCAACTAAGAACAATCCAAAAAATGAATGACTCTCTTTCAAAAATCCATCCAATGATCGATTACGATGTATTGATCTTTGGAGAAAATGGAAGAACTTTTGTCGGAAACGACATGCTCACTGCCGTATCTGCCGATTCTTTTTTTCAATCTGCGATTGCTCAGAGAGTGAATGAACGTGCTGCTGATACACAAATGCTTTTTGCACACCACGGATTGACTCTTCGCGATAAGAAAGCACCCAGCGTCTTCTTTGTCAAAAAACTGAAAAATACATTGAATCACGTTTACGGATATGCTGTTTTATCGATCTCATCCAAGCAACTAGCGAATCTTTTTCAATCTGTAGTAAATCCTGAGATATCGAAGATCTCCTTCATGAACGAAGAACAGACGATCATCGCATCAAATGAAGAAAATACACTTGGGAGCCGATCAATGATTTTCAAAAAACTAACAGTAGGTGAAACAACGATTTCAAATGGACAGCAGTTGACCCGTCTTCCTTTGTACCGCCAGGATTGTACATTACTCAGTCAAGTCGATCTTCATTCTTTGTCTAACCAAATGGGCGTGATTTTTCCGATTATTTTGTATAATATCGTGACACTTGCTTTTGCTGGCTCATTGGTATTTATGTATTTGGATCGACACACAAAATCGATCTACCGCTTGATTGATTCGCTAAAATGGCTAGAGGAAGATGGCTTAAAAGCTACTGTTCCTGTACAAGGAAGCCATGAAGTCCAATTGCTAGGGAATACGATCAATCAATTGCTAAGTAATGCGCAGCATCATTATGAACAGACGATCCAAGACGAAAAGAAGAAACGTTCGCTTGAAATCCAAACTATGCAAGCACAGATACAGCCCCATTTTATTTATAATACGCTGACTAGCTTGAAATTTTTGATTTGGCAGAAAAAAACAGATGAAGCAGTTCAAGGAATCGACAGTTTCATTACTTTACTAAGAAGTACGATTGGGAAAAAAAAAGAAGTGATTCCAGTCAAGGAAGAAATCAAAAGCGTACAAAGTTACATCGATCTTTTGAGTATGCGATATGGCGAAAGAATCTCGGCTAAAATAATGATTCCTGATGAACTGCAGTCATTATCTATGCCGAATATGATCCTTCAACCAATTATCGAAAACGCCTATCTTCATGCTTTTCACAATAAAACGCAAGGATTCATCACGGTGTACGGCAAAACAAAAAATCAGCTTCTTTTATTCGAAGTGATTGATAACGGCGATGGCTTCGATACTGAAAATACCAAACAAAAAAATGATCATTTTTCAGGAATCGGCATCAGCCATGTAGATGAGCGGATACGCCTAATGTATGGCGATGCATATGGCTTAACAATCCAATCAGTGATTGGGACAGGAACGACTGTAACGATTTGTCTACCGCTTCTTCCTAAAAATCAATCAGAATATCAAAAATAAAGAATAGCCAAGCGCTGATTTTTTTATTTTAAGTTAAATAAATCAATCAGTATTCTTGACTTTCATCTACGCGTCTCTTCTACTGTCAGCACTGGATAACAGCCCAATATTTGACTTTCTCCTCCGAGCATCTTGATTTCTTGGAGCGCATTCTCTACTAATGTCATTGGGCGGTCCAACAACAAATCGATCACGAAAAAATATTCTCCCAAGCTAGTTTTCAATGGTCGGGATTCAATCTTACTTAAGTTGATTTCCCGCCAGCCAAAAGTTGCCAGCATTTTATGAAGCATCCCTGGCCGATTAGCAGGTAGTGTCAAGATGACACTCATTTTTACTGGAGCTGACTGCTGGCTGGTCATCTTTCGGTCACCGACGATCCAAAAACGTGTCTGGTTCAACTCATTATCTTGGATATTCTCAGCTAAGATCTCCAATCCAACATGCTGTGCTGTTTCTAATGAAGCAATCGCTGCTGCGTCTTCTTTCGGATGTTCTGCTACATACATTGCTGCAGCAGTTGTTGATTCTGTTGCTACTAAAGGAACATTAGGATAATGCGTTTCTAAAAACTGTTGTGATTGTGCTAGTGCTTGTGGATGTGAAAGGATTTTTGTAATCTTTGTTGCTGGATTGCCTAAAAGCTGCTGCTTGATAGGAAGAACGATTTCACTTTTAACTTCGACTTCTGGATGTTTGGAAAGAAGATCGATTGTGTGATGAACAGATCCTTCCAATGAATTCTCTACAGGAACGACAGCCAGATCGACTTGTTTGCGAAACAAAGCGCGCAAACAAGCAGGGATGGAAGCATACGCAGTCAATTGTTCTGTAGGAAATAGCTGACAAGCCGCCTGATAAGTGAATGAACTTTCTGGCCCTAGATAGCTGACGTTCATATGCTTTTGATCCTTTCTATAATGGTATCGATGATCTTTTCTGGTGTTTGATTGGTCGTGTTGATTCGATGTGTCGCACTTTCTTCATACCAAGAAAGTCGTTGTGCCAATAATGCTTTTATTTCTTCTCTTGTTTTTCCAAGAGCTAAAGGTCGAATAGACGTTTCATCTTGTTGGATACGATCAACTAGACAGTCCGCTTCTGCCTCTAAGTAAAGAACAATCGGCTGTGTTTTTAAAAAACGCCGATTTTCTGCACTTTGGACAATCCCTCCACCAGTCGCGATAATTTTATCTTCATTTGACAGCTTTCTTAAAATATCTGACTCCACCTTTCGAAAGCTTTTTTCACCGTAATAGTGAAAATATTCGGCAATCGACAATTGGATATGTTCCTCAATCTTTGTATCTAAATCTACATACTCTTTTTGTAAACGTTGAGCTAACCCTTTACCGATTGTTGTTTTTCCAGCGCCCATGAAACCAATCAGCAAAATGCTAGCCATGAGCTTCTCCTCCTGACACAAGTTCTGCTAAATCGTCAAAAAATGCCGGATAAGAGATTGAAACAGCTTCAGCTCCTTCTAGTTCGCAAGGTCCATCAGCTATCAAAGCAGCTACTTGCAGCATCATACCGATTCGATGATCGCCTCTGCTGGACACTTTTGCGCCCTGCAGAGGTGTCGGCCCATGGATGATCAGACCGTCTGCTGTCGCTTTTATCTTTGCTCCCATTTTCTGTAATTCTTCTGCCACCGCATCAATTCTGTTGGTTTCTTTTATTTTTAATTCTTCTGCGTCTTTGATGATCGTGATTCCTTCTGCTTGAGTAGCCACTAAAGCTAGAATGGGCAATTCATCAATCAGACGCGGAATGATTTCTCCACCAATCGTTGCTTTCTTCAAATGACTCGTCTTGACACTTAAATCAGCCGATTGGTTCTGTTCATTGTGATTCGTCTGGGTAATCGCTGCGCCCATCTCCTCCAACACATCTAAGATACCAGTTCTTGTTGGATTGACCCCGACATTTTTTAACAACAGTTGGCTTTCCGGAACAAGAAGCCCTGCTGCTAGAAAGAAAGCAGCCGATGAAATATCGCCTGGAACAGTTATCTGTTGACCAGTTAATTTTTGTGGTCCTGTTACCGTGATTGTTTTACCTTCTACTGAGATCCTTCCGCCAAATTGACGAATCATTTCTTCCGTATGGTTACGGGAACGTTCTTTCTCAACGATTACGGATGTACCTTCTGCTTGTAGTGCCGCAAACAGCAAAGCAGATTTGACTTGCGCACTGGCTACAGGCATATTGTATCGGATAGGTGATAAAGAGTTGGTTCCTGTCACAGTGATTGGTAGATACTGCTCATTCTCTTTTCCTTTCAAGTCAGCGCCCATCTCGCGTAAAGGCTCCATTACTCGCCCCATTGGACGTTTAGACAATGAAGCGTCACCGAACAGAGTCGTTGTAAAAGGCTGTCCAGCCAAAATACCCATCAATAAACGTATGGTCGTACCGGAGTTTCCCATGTCGATTGATTCGGTTGGTTGGACAAATGAGTGGCTACCGCGACCATGAATCTTGATCATCTCTTCCTCTTCTTCGATTTCAACGCCTAATTGCTGGAAGGCATGTAAAGTACTCAGACAATCTTCTGCGCGCAAAAAATTTTGTATAGTCGTCGTTCCTTCCGCAATTGCCCCAAACATGATGCTGCGATGAGAAATTGATTTGTCTGCTGGTATCCTAACAGTTCCTCTTAATCCATATATTTGTTGTAATAATTGCATTTATCCAGCCTCCTATTTGATCCAGCAATGATAACTGGTATTAGACATAATGATTCTTTTTGCTTGTAACAAATCCTGTTGGTTTTTAAAACTGATTTGCAGTATTCCTAAAATATCTTCCCTGGTCTCTTGGATCTTCAAATTAATCAAAGAAACTCCCGCTTTTCCGATCAGTCCAGTTACTTCTGCAATCACGCCAGGTTCATCTGGCACATCGATAAATAAATCAAAAAAGGCAGGAATCGCGCCTTGCTTATGGATAGGCAACTGGTCTCGACTTTCTTTTGCCCGATTGAAAAAAGAAAAGATTTCCGATTGGTTCTCAGTCATGATCCATTCTGCTATTTGTGCCATTTCTTGCTGCCAATCCGCCAATCGTTCCAATAATATCTGCTTATTGCTCAACAAAATATCTGTCCACATGACAGGATCCGAGGAAGCGATCCTAGTGATATCTCGAAAGCCTCCTGCTGCCAGTTGTTTGGCTCGCGGATACTCTTGATTGAATTGTTCTGCCTGATTGACTAAGCCAGCTGCCAGAATATGTGGAAAATGACTTAGCATTCCTGTTATACGGTCATGTTCTCTTGCTGTAAGAGTTACATATTTTGCTTTGGTTCCGCAAAATAGTTCTTGCAGTTTTTCAACATCTTTTTTCGTCTTTTCCAAAGGTGTAAAGATGTAATAGGCATTTTCAAATAGTTTAGCATCTGCTGCCTGTATACCTGATTTATGAGAACCAGCCATTGGATGTCCACCGACAAACCGAAGATTTTTCTGCTCAGCGGATGTCACGACTTGCTGCTTCGTACTGCTGACATCCGTAATGATGACGTGATCAGACAAGTTGATTCTTTCAAGGACATCAAGATAAGCTAAGGTTATACGGACGGGAACGGCTAATAAGATAACGTCTGCTTGTTCTGCACCTGTTTCAAAATCACTTGCAACGTAATCAACGATCTGCTGTTCTACTGCTTGCTCACGGGTTTTTGACTGACTATCCCAACCAACTACTATCAGTTCTGGATTGGTCTGACGAATACAAAGTGCCATAGAAGCACCAATCAGTCCAAGCCCCACGATAAAAACATGTTGTGCCATCTTATTTGCCCCCTTTTTAGTAATGTTTCAAGTAGTCACGGTACTCCTTCACTGCAGCTTTCAACTCAACAAGCGAATCACTTGGGAATTTTGACAATAGCTCTGTCGCTACCACAGTGGCTACAACATTTTCCGCAACGACGCTAGCTGCAGGAACTGCTGTACTATCCGAACGTTCTACACTTGCTTTGTAAGGTTCTTTTGTATCGATATCAACACTTTGAAGTGGCTTGTACAATGTAGGGATGGGTTTCATGACCCCGCGAATGACAAGTGGTTCGCCATTGGTCATTCCGCCTTCGAAGCCGCCTAGATTATTGGTACGTCGGAAATAGCCTCTTTCTTCTTCCCATAGGATCTCATCCATCACTTCTGAGCCTGGTAATGAACCAGAAGTGAATCCGACCCCAAATTCTACGCCTTTAAAGGCATTGATACTAACCACAGCTTGTGCGATTTTGGCATCTAGCTTCGTGTCCCATTGTACGTAGCTTCCTAATCCAGCTGGAACGCCTCCAACGAGCACTTCTACAATTCCTCCGATCGTATCTCCATTTTTCTTTGTCTGATCGATCAAATCTTTTATTCTTTGCTCAACTGCTGGATCAACAACTCGTACTTCTGACGCTTCAGAAATTTCTTTGATTTCTTGAATCGAGATATTTCCAGGTATTTCTGCTTGGATTCCACCAAGACAAATCACGTGTCCTGCTACGATGATGTCAAGTTCTTCCAGAATTTTCTTGGCAATTGCGCCGATTGCTACACGCATGGTCGTCTCTCTTGCAGAGGACCGTTCAAGCACATTCCGAAGATCTCGATGATGGTATTTCATACCGCCTACCAAATCCGCGTGTCCTGGACGCGGACGTGCAACTCGCCGCAGTGATTGGTCTTTTTCAGGCACTTCTGCTACAGACATGACAGTTGTCCAATTTTTCCAATCTTTATTTTCTACCACTAAAGTGACAGGTGAACCAATTGTTTTGCCGTGACGGATGCCAGACGTGATCCGAACACGATCTTTTTCGATCTTCATCCTTCCTCCTCTGCCGTAACCAGCTTGTCTGCGAGCGAGTTCGTGATTGATTTCTTCTTCTGACAGAGGTAATCCTGCTGGTAGTCCTTCAATAATCGCTGTTAATTCTGGTCCATGGGATTCTCCCGCAGTCATATAACGCATCTTACAGTCCTCCTAAGTAATCTTTGAATGTCTCTGTGGGAACAGGAACGATTTTTGCTTGCCCAATCTTTTCTAGCAAGATGATATTCAATTGGCTCCCTCTTGCTTTCTTATCATGGGTTATCGCGTGGAATAATTCATCTGGATGACTTAGATCGTACGTAATCGGCAGATGGAATTTTTGAAGTATCCTTTCTAAAGCAGCTGTCGATCCAGTTGGAGACAAGCCGATTTTTTCTGCATGAGAAGTGATGGCTACCATTCCAATAGCTACTCCTTCTCCATGACTGACTACCCCATATCCTGCTGTATTTTCAATTGCATGGCCAATTGTATGACCAAAATTTAAAATAAGTCGATTTCCTTGGTCAAAGACATCTTCTTCCACTACTTTTCGTTTGATTTCCAACGTAGCAGTAATGATTGGAACAGCATGTTCCAGAAGATCTTTTTCGTCTTTCAGCTCGTTCAGCTGTTTCCAAAGCGTTGCATCTGCTATAGCTGCTGATTTGATGATTTCAGCGATTCCTTCTCGTAAACGACGTACCGGCAAAGTTTTTAGAACCTCAGGATCAATCAATACACCAGCTGGCTGGCTAAATGTTCCGACAAGGTTTTTCGCTTTGTTTGTATTGACTGCTGTCTTCCCGCCAATACTAGAATCTACTTGTGCAAGTAGCGTAGTCGGAATTTGAACGAAATGGATCCCACGCATGAACGTCGAGGCCACGAATGCGGCTAGATCACCCACCATTCCTCCACCAAGTGCAATTATCCCATCGCTGCGGGTAAAATCATTATCTGCTAAAAAATCGTATAACTCAGCTGCTTGTTCTAAAGATTTACTGGTCTCACCCGCCGGTACGATTGAAAGGACTGGTTCAAAATTAGCTTGTCTCAATTGGAACATGATTTTTTCTGCATATAGTGGAGCAACGTTTGTATCAGTGATCACAGCTACTTTTTGAGGTCTCCAAATCGTTTGAAGCCATGATCCAGCCTGTTCTAGTGCGCCTTTTTCAATATGAATATCGTATTTTTGGTTATCAACATGTACAGTAAGCATTCGTTTCACTTCTTTCTTTTAAAAAGCTGGAGTTAATCGAGTGTCTGAATCTTTTCCATTGCTTCTTTCATGATCGTAACTTCTTTCATCATGCGTGAGTAAGTCTTTTCATTCAACGATTGGGGACCGTCTGACCAAGCATTTGCAGGATCAGGATGGATCTCTACGATCATGCCATCTGCTCCGCTTGCCACACCCGCACGAGCCATTGGTGGTACAAGTTCCCAAATTCCTGTACCATGACTTGGATCAACAATCACAGGGAAATGAGTTAATTTTTTCATCAATGGGACAGCACTTAAATCAAACGTATTACGTGTCGCTGTTTCGTAAGTCCGAATCCCACGTTCGATAAAAATGACAGGAGATTTGTCTTCGACTGCAATGTATTCTGCAGCATTAAGCCATTCATTGATCGTACCGGAAATTCCACGTTTCAATCCAACAGGTTTACCTGTTTTACCGACAGCAGATAGCAGTTTAAAATTTTGCATATTACGTGCGCCAATCTGTAGGATATCGCTGTACTCAGCCACCATGTCGATATGCCCTTCATCCATCACTTCAGTAATCACTTTCATTCCAAATTCATCAGCCGCTTGACGGATGTATTTCAATCCTTCTTCTTCTAAACCTTGGAAAGCATATGGAGAAGTACGTGGTTTGAAGGCACCACCTCGCAGAATTTTTGCGCCCCCGGCTTTGGCCATTCGCGCACATTCTCTGATTTGGTCTAATCCTTCGATAGAACAAGGACCAGCCATCGTCACGAAACTGCCGTCACCAATTTTTACTCCGTCTACATCCACGACTGTATTGCCAGGATGGAATTCTCGAGAAGTCAATTTGTATGTGTTTAAAATACGCACAGCATTTTCTACTCCTTCATAGCGTGTAAATGCTCCTTCTTGTAAACTTCGCGTATCACCTTTTAGTCCAATCACTACTCGTTCTGTTCCTTGATCGATTGAGACTTTGAATCCTTCTTTTTCGATATGATCGACGACTTTTTTTATTTGTTCTTCCGTTGCTTCTTTTTTCATAATTACTATCATTGTTTTTCCCGCTTTCTTTTGTTTACTTATCTATCTTGGCTGATTTTCTCTACTTTTTCAAGGTGGTTTTACATTAATTCCTACTAAATGACCGTGTCCTGTTGTTCTCATTTTCGCTCCTTCTTTCCTACTTATGACCCAGATAATCAACAAAAAAAGATGTCCCTGTAGGAAATTGCCTCTACAGTGAACATCTTCAACGAGCCTTAAAAAGCGCTGCAAAAATATAAAATAGCCACTATAGATGAATTTCTCTACGTGGCTGTAAGTCGTGTTTAAAAATCTTTAGCCATCATAGATACAAACCTGGTTTGTTTGTACCCACGAAGTTATGAATACAAACCTATCTAAAATAGCTAAAGTAATACGTATTCAGTTTTGTAAGTTTTCTAGATTTCATAAAAAATCGCTCCAAACTGATGTAAGAATTGTACCTAGTATAGACATAAAAAAATCGACTGTCAATCATTTTTATGAAACTTTTTTTAATTTTCTGATAGTTAACTTTGTTTTTCAGAAAAATAACAATTGGTTTTATTGAAGAAAATAGTCATGAACAAAAGTATCTGAGAACTTTTTTACTCTCTTGTTCATGACATATAGAATAAAGCAGCTTTGTCTTGTAAACTCCGTTTTTCAAATAATAATCTAAAGATTGCTACTGAATAATAAAGCCGATTTCATGGTCCTCTTCGCTGCTGATTCGGTAAGGTGACTCAACATCCGCTCCCCAGCTATTGATACCCCCGACTCCTCTTACTTTTGCAAAAATCGTAAGAACCGTTCGTCTTTCTGGCGGTAGTTCTTCTATATGTGTTGCCTGTTCCAGTTCTTCTGCTTTGAATGGTAAAGCGGAAAAAGCAAATGGCGTATCCTGCTGTTCAAATCGCAACGAAAAATCTTCTTGATCTTTATCCGTATTATCCAACGTTTGATTTCTTGTTAGTTCTACCCATTTCGTTTCCATATGCATGCCGCATTCTTGGGGAACAAGGTATGGGGAAACGGGGAGTCCTGCCACTTTATAAATACCTTCGACACCACCAGCCATCCGATCCGGATATGTTTCCCCTGATAGGCCTTCATACTCAAAAAATTTTGCTTTCGTTGGCATAATGAACCTTAAACCCAATGCGGGTAATTCCGGTAATCCTTTTTGTCCATAATAATGCATATTGACAAGCATTTTACCCTCTCCAGCGATTTGGTAGGAAATTGTCACTTGGGTTTTTGGTACTGTGTTGATTTCCAGTGTAAAAATGATTTCAACCGTTTCAGCGTATTCATTACTTGAATATTGATTATTTACTGGAGCAATCGGCAAATCGATCTTTTTATTGTCCACCAGTACTTCTATTTCTTTGACTTTTGGATACAATCCGGCTCCTAACCACATACCGGATTTAAATCCAAATCCGCTACCTCTGTCATTATCGGTCGTTGCTCGCCAAAAAACTGGAAGTGTTTCCCGGTATAGCCATTCTTTTCCGTTTTTATTGAGCGATTCCAGTCCGCCTCTTGTATAAGAAAAAATATAATGCGTATTTCCCGATTTGACACCTAATGTACAGTCGCCGAAGACGATTGCAACTTTTTCCGTATCCATATGACTTTTATTTACTGTATTTTTCATAATAATATCTTACCTCCTGCATGGCGGGTTTTTCTTGTCCATCTGCAAAAACGATTCCATTCCCTGAGAATTCATAGTCACTTGGTTTATCGTCAAAGTCACCGCCATAGCGCATCACTTCTCTACCAGTGATTGGATCAGTCACTTGGATCGCCTGATCTTTAAAATCCCATATATAGCCTCCTTGGTACATTTCATAACGATCAAGCAACGTCATGTAAGAATCCATTCCACCTAACGAATTCCCCATGTCATGCATGTATTCACATAAGATGAACGGTTTTTCCGCTTTATTTTCAAGGTAGTCAATGATCTCTTCTGGTGGCGCATACATGCAGCTTTTTACATCTGAAATCGAATCTTCGAATGCTGGATTTGGAAAATTCCCTTCATAATGGACAAGTCGATCGGGGTCTACTTTTTTGAAGTAATCGTTCATTTGTCGAATGTTTTCTTCCGCATAAGATTCATTTCCAAGAGACCAAAAAAGAATACTTGGATGGTTTTTTAATGTTTCGAAATTCGTTTTTGCTCGATCAAGAACAGCCGCCTGCCACTGAGGTACTGCACCTGGTACGTTGTAAGAAGACTCAAATGCGCCCATTTTTTGCCATGAGCCATGGGATTCGAGGTTCGTTTCCGCCATCACATGGATCCCTGCTTGGTCGCATAAATAATACCAAGTGATCTGGTTGGGGTAATGAGATGTCCGTACGCCGTTGATCTTTGCATTTTTTATGATAGCCAAATCTTTTTCCATATCTTCTATAGTGATGGCGCGTCCTTTTTTCGGATGCCACTCATGTCGATTTACCCCGTTGATAATCATCCGTTTTCCATTGAAGTATATGATTTTATCTTTGATTTCGATTTTACGAAAACCGAAGGAATACTCAATATATTCTGTTACTCTTTTTTCTTCGTCTATCGTCTCCAATTCAAGCTTATATAAATTGGGCTGAAAATGCCCCCACAGTGCCACATTTTCAAATCCATCGATGCGAATCGTCATTTGCTCTTTTAACGGATATTGCTGTTGATAGATTTCCTTCCCATCAGGATCTAGTATCGCTACATTCAGCTGACTGTTTTTGGCTACTTGCTCAAAAGACAAATCTACTTCAAGTTTGCCATTTTGACATTTGTCATCTAAGCGAGGTTTGATCCAAAGATCTTCTAAATGGTTTTGTCCTCGAGCAACTAAGAAGACATCTCTGAAGATCCCAAAAAATCGGAAAAAGTCCTGATCTTCCAAGAATGCAGCTGTACTTCTTTTGTAAACCTCCACAGCTAGAATATTTTCTTCTTCCAAATAAGATGTTAAATCAAATTCAGACGGAGTGAACGAATCTTCGGCATACCCGATAAAATGACCATTCAACCAAATAAACATTGCTTGTTCTACACCAGCAAAATGAATCGAGATTTGTTTTCCCTTTAGACCTTCTTCTAATCGAAAAGTCGTCAAATACGAACCAACCGGATTGTCTTTAGCAGCTGAAAAGATCCCTTCCGCCTCTTTCTCAGGGCTTGTCGTGAAAGGGGGACGGCGAAATACATGTCCCTCCCACGGATACATCGTATTGATGTAATGGATCTTGTCATAATTTGCTAATTCAATATGACTAGGAACAGTGATTTCATCAAAAGAACAGGCATCAAAATCTTTTTTATAAAATGTTTTTGGTCGTACCGAAGGATTTGGCGAATAACAAAAACGCCATGATCCATTTAAAGACTGTTTAAGGGAGGATGTGGTTTCTACTTCTTCCCTTGTTGCATAGCAAACATGATCGCTATGTGCATTTGATTGGTTCACTCTAAAAACTTGTGGATCATCTAACCATTTTATATTTGCTTTCATACTTTTTTCCTTCTCTCTCATAACTTTTTGAAATGAAGCAGTTCTGTTTGGAAATCACCTTGAAAATCGGGGAAGTAAAGTCCAACTGTCATCAATTCGGCCCCCGAAAATATCCGCTTCGAGGTCTGTTCCTGATAAAGTGCCTCATCATCTAACCCCATCAGATATACTTCATGGAATGCTGGTTGAGCTGAAGCTAGTATCCTCCCTAAAAACACAATAGCTTCATCTTGTTTAGGAGACACAAACATCCATGCGGCAATATTTTCTTCAAAAGGACTCGCCAAACGATAATAATGGCCATACTGGATCACCGGACGAATCGTTTGATAGGATATAATTTGGTCTTTGACTTGCTTTTTTTCTTCAGGAGACAGCTTTGTCAAATCCAGTTCATAACCAAAAACAGCGCTCATAGCTGTTTCTCCTCTTGTTTTCAACGAAGTAGATCTGTCGGTCTGATGATTTGGTACAGCTGATACATGAGCTGTGATGGACGAAATCGGATAAGCAAGGCTTGTTCCATATTGGATTTTCATACGCTCCACTGCATCCGTGTTATCACTTGTCCATGACTGCGGCATATAATAAATAAACCCGGCATCAAACCGTCCACCTCCACCAGAACAGCCTTCCCATAAGATTTCCGGATAATCAGTTGTCAAATGTTCAAGTAGTTCATAAAGCCCGAGCATATAACGATGCGCTACTTCTCCTTGTCTCTGTGGGTCAAGGGTAATCGAATAGACATCTGAAAGCGAACGGTTCATATCCCATTTGATGTAGTCAAGAGGAATCGTATCTAAAATCTTTCTCATTTGTTTCTCAATCGTCTGCCGAACATCTAACCTTGTAAAATCCAGTACATGTTGTGATCTGGAAGCAGAAGGCATTCTACCTGGCTCCTGCATAAGAAAATCAGAATGTGTTCGATACAGTTCAGAATCAACCGAGATCATTTCAGGTTCAAACCATAAACCAAATTTCAACCCTTTGCTATGAGCATAATCTGCTATTTCACGTAATCCATTTGTCAACTTGCCTTCATACTCGAACCAGTCTCCTAATGAAGAATTGTCCGCATCTCTTTTTCCAAACCAGCCATCATCTAATACGAACATTTCGATGCCTAGCTCCTTTGCTTCATCAATGATCGCCTTGGTTTTTTCACTATTGAAGTCAAAGTAAGTGGCTTCCCAGTTATTGACCAGAATCGGCCGTTCAGCAAATTGATGACGACCTCTTGCGATTCTTTCACGTAGCAACTCATGGTGGATCTGACTCATTTTGTTCAATCCCTGACTTGAGTAAGAAAGGATCATTTCAGGTGTTTGAAAAGACTGGCCTGCATTCAATTCCCACGAAAAACGATGGCTGTTGATCCCACCGACGACTCTCAATTGATTGATTTGATCTTTTTCAAGTTCGAAAGAATGGTTGCCGGAATAAACAAATTGAAGTCCGATCGCTTCTCCAGTATTTTCTGTCGTATGATGATGAACTAAAGCAATAAAGTTATTCATATGGTGACTGCTCGTTCCTCGACGGCTTTCAAATACTTTTGTTCCAGATAAAACAGATTGCCGTGAAATCTGTCTTTCATTGACATGTGCTCCTGGCAAAGCAATGACTTCATCAAATCGCCTAGTATGGGCAAAGTCTAGCTGGAAACTAGCTGCTTTTTCTAGTTTGATTGTTTCTCCGGTTTCATTTCTTATCTTTACAGATCGTGTGATCACTGCTCTATCAGTAAATATGGTATAGAACAAATCGAAATAAATCGCTGTTTCTCTATCCTTAAGTGAAATCACCAACGTTTGTGCCTCTGACTTGTCCATCACATAAGTTTGAGGCAAGCCTTCGATCTCTGGCTTCCCATCTGTAATATAATGGCTGTCATATCTCAGATCCAGTAAGTCTGACCCATTCTTGCGCTGAATGATCGATGCGGGCGTTCGAAAGTCCATGCTGCCATGAGAAGAGTATTCTTGCGGTAGTGTATCTTTCGACAGAGACCGGTCAGGATTTAAGGGAACATTTCCTGAAAATCCACGATCTCTTCGGGGATAATTTTTATTGTCTTTGTACTGCTTGACTGGTTTGCCAAAATAAATATGCGCCAATACATTGCTCTCTTCTATCTTTATCAGATAAGAAAGAAATGTATTTCGTAAATGGAAGACTCGGCTCTTTTCATCAAATAAGATGAAATTTTTTTCTGTTTTTCTATGCGTAATATCCATCATTTCACTCCCATCAAAACGGAAACCGTTTACTTTTTTTATAATTCCTGTATACTGTTTACTAAACAATTTTGTCAATAAAAATTTTTTATTTTTTTGAGGAGTGTGTAAAAATGGTTGGAATTAGAGATGTCGCACGAAAGGCAAATGTCTCTCCTGCTACAGTTTCCCGCGTGTTGAATAACGATCAGACGATCCATGTGGCTCAGGCTACTCGGCAACGGATAGTAGAGGCAGCTGCTGCGTTGGATTATGACATCAGTACTCGTAAATATATCAAAAAGAGAATGCCTTCGATTGGTGTGATCTCTACGATCGGCAAAGCGAGCGAAGAACAGGATATCTATTACAAACATTTGCGAGTAGGAATGGAAGAAGAAGCTCGACGTCTGCATTTAGGGATGAATCGAATCTATAATCTATCTGATAATCCTAAACAATGGGAAGATCTAGATCAGTTAGGTGCGGTGATCGTTGTTGGGACTGTTACGAAAGAATCGATTACCGCCTTGTTAAAACAAAACATGCAAATAGTCGTCGTGGATAACCCTGACATCCAGCAAGAGGTCGATATGGTGTATGCAGATCTTGAACGGATGACTAAAACCGTACTGGAATTGTTCTTAGAAAATGGTCATAAAAGAATAGCCTATATCGGGGGATATAAAGTCGATATGGATGAATTCGGTGGGAAGCAGATTTCTATAAATGAAAAGAGGATGCGTGCCTATCAGCATTTTATGATCGATCATCACTTAGAAAAATATATGTCTTATCATCTAGGTGGCTGGACAGAAAAACAAGGTGAGGTACTTGCGACTGATCTATTAGAAAATGAATCCCCTCTTCCTACTGCCATTCTTGTCGGGAGCGATCCAATGGCAATCGGTGTCTATCGGGCATTGAAGCAAAAAAACATCCAAATTGGAGAAGAGATTGTTGTAGCAAGCTTCGATAATATCGAGACAATTGCAAATCTCTCCCCTGGCTTGACCAGTGTTCAAATCAATGCGAAATCAATTGGGCAAGCAGCTGTTCGAATGGCATTGGAGCGAATTGACGGTATACGGGACGAACCAATCATTTTGACTTATCCTGCACGATTGATTGTTAGGGAAAGTTTTATCCCAAGAACAAAAAGGTATTGAAAGAGAGGTTGTGAAAAAGCCGCTTAGTTTCTTCATACTCAAAACTAAACGGCAGGATCACAGCCTCTTACTTATACTTATTCACAAAATCCAATGTCTGCTGGTAACAATTTTGCGATTCTTTTAACGTGTAATCAAATTGGTATTCATGAGTAATCTCTTTTTTTGTATCTGTATAAAACAAGGATTGTACGGGTACTTTTAATTCTGTCAATCGGTTTTCTAATGCTTGACCTTGTTCTTGGAATGAGTAAGCATTTCCGTCAGTTATATACGTTGGCGGAAATTCCTTAGAAACATGGTCAGCCACACTGGCTTCTTTCAATTGCTCACTCGTTTTCCAATCTTTTGTTCCAATCAACGACCACGCAACGGTTTTGACGAAAAACTTCATAAATCGATCATCCGAATGCTGCTGTGCTGTTAGCTTCAAATCAACAGGTCCGCAATAAGAAATGGTTCCTTTCAGACTATCTTTTGGAAGTAGCTGTTTGATTTTCATTTGTTTAGCATACGCATCATTCGTTTGTATAGCTGCATATTGCAATGCGATTTGTGAACCTGCACTATCTCCACCAAAAAATAATTGTTCCATGTCTAGCAATTTGTCGTCTTTTTCTTCAGCTAATAAATCTTTGATCAGTTCATTCACTTGAAGAACTTGATTAGGGTATTCTGAATCAGGCGCTAATTCATAATTCATCGCAACCACTGCGATGTTGGCGTCTGAAACTAATTTTGTCGCAAATTCTTTGACACCCGATTTATCTCCGCCGACGAATCCTCCACCATGTACCCAAAATAGAACAGGAACAGGCCCCTTGCTGTTTTTTGGATAGTAGATGTCATAAGTATTCTCTTTATACTTGGACTCATACGTCAAATCTGTTTTTTTCGCCACGTTTTTTTCTGCTTGATCGAACGTTTTTTTATCAGTGATTTGAACAGTATTTGAAAACATATGGTTGATCAAGAATGCTCCAGGTCTGGGGGAAAGCTGGAAGGCAAGAAAGATTGCAAACGCGATCCCAAGAATGATTCCGAAGAACCATCCGATAAATTTAAGAATTTTCTTTTTCATAAGGCTCCCTCAGTAGTTAGTATTAAGCATTCTGATTATACCATAGTGTTATTTCCTATCAAGCTCTCCTAGATGATTTAATGATTTTCCCCAAACTTCTTCTGCAATGCTTTTGACAAAAGAAATTTTTTCCATTGTTCTTCAAACAAAACATTTTCTTCTTCTGTTGAAGCAAATCCACATTGAGGACTTAAGCACAAACGATCCAAAGGCAGATATCGTGTCGCTTCGTAGATCCGGTCAATCACTTGCTGGTGCTCTTCCATTTCGCCATTTTTCGTTGCAGTCAAAATCTAAGACAACTAATTTATCTTCAGAGAGTTTCTCTAAAAGAACAAAACTCCCAGCACGTTCACTATCGTATTCTAAATAATAGGCACGGACATTTTCTTGAGTAAAATAATGGGTCTGCTACGTCGTCATAACCCCCTGATGCCGCCCAAATCGAATAATAATTTCCGCGTCAAATATGTATATTTAGTGTTGAATCATTTGAGAATATGAAAATAAAAATCTTTTTGATCAATCAGTTAATCAAATTGAAATAACGAAAAATCTGAGACAGAATGACGTTCATTCTGACCCAGATTTGATTTTGCACAACTCATCAGTCCTTATTGGCAAATCGCCAAAATAATGTAGACTAACTAAAAAGACTAAGAAACAATAACAAAAGTTAACGCTCCTTAGTCTTTCTTTAGCACGTCTATTTATTAAAGATTTTAGGGCCTTTTCTCATGTTTTTACGATCATTCTTAGGTGTTTCCATTTGTTTGGATCGGCCTCCACCTTGTTTCTTTTTGATCAATTCTTTCATTTTTTCTTTTTGGTCCATTTTTATTCTCCTTTAACGAATGAAGCGACTAATTCGATATGATGGGTTTGCGGGAAAAGATCTACAGGCTGAACTTTCTTCACAACATAACCTGCTTCTGCAAATAACTTAGCATCTCTTGCAAAAGTTGCTGGATTACAAGAGATATAGACGATTCGTTCTGGTGACATTTCGATTGCTGATTCAATAAAATGATGATCTAATCCTTTACGTGGAGGGTCTACTACGATCACAGATGGTTTGACCCCTTTTTCTTGCCATTTTTTCATGACTTTTTCTGCTTTTCCGACTTCATAATGAACATTTTCGATTTTATTATTTAAGGCATTGAACTGTGCATCTTCAATTGCTTCTGGAATAACTTCCATCCCATATACCTTATCTACTCTGTCAGCTAGAGACAATCCGATTGTACCTATTCCTGAATAAGCATCGATCACAATGTCTTTTTTATCCAACTCGGCAAATTCGATGGCTGTTTGGTACAAATACTCTGCTTGTTGAGTATTTACTTGATAAAATGACTTCGCTGAGATTCGATAGGTTTTTCCTAATAGCTGATCTTCGATATAGTCTCTGCCGTATAAAACTTTTTCTTTGTCTCCTAAAATCACATTTGTTTTTTCTTCATTGATATTTTGGATGACCGAAACCACTTCTGGCAATTCTTCATGAATGGCTTCAGCAATTTCCTTGGATTTAAAGAATTTTTCTTTACGAGTAACTAAAACGACCATCATTTCATGGGAATAATGACCACGACGGATAATGATGTGACGAAGCTGTCCTTCATTTTTTTCTTCATTATATCCTCGTACTTGGAACCGTTGCAAGATATCTCTGACTACTTTGATTGCTTGATCGATGACAGGATCTTGGATATAAAAATCTTCGATAGGGACTAGATCATGGCTATTCTTTTTGTAAAAACCGGTGGCTAACTGTCCATCGATACGGCGAACAGGGATCTGTGCTTTATTACGGTAGCCAAATGGTTCTGCCATTCCGACCGTTGGAAGTACAGGAACTTCTGGCATCTTAGCAATCTTCGCCATTACATGCTCTACTTGTTTTTGTTTGAAGACAAGCTGTTGTTCATACTTCAAATGGGCTAAAGGTGCGATACCTGTGCGAAGTAATGCATTGTTTTCTACAGGCTGACGATCAGGTGATTGTGTAATAAATGTTTCGACTTTTCCATATCCAAACTTATTGCCTGCTTTTACTACTAGTATTTCTACTTCTTCTCCAGGGAGTGCATTTTCGATAAATAATGGATAACCATCGATTTTTGCTACCCCCATTCCTTCATAACTCAAGTCGACGATTTCGACTGTATATCGTTCGTTTTTCTTTACTATTTGCTGTTCTGTCATATTTTGCTCCTTTAAGCCTATTTTTCAATCCTACTGAACTCTACTATAAATCAGCTAATTACACAACTAAAACCGGCACTGACCTTACTACGTTCAGCACCGGCTTTTGATTAATTCTTTTGATTAGGTGTTTCGTCTGCTATTTTTCCGTCACCGTCGATATCTTCATCCGTTAAACGTTCGACTTCTTTTACAAATTCTTTGCTAACAACCTCTAATTCTTCTTCATCTGTGCCTGTGATTGCTTCATCAGGAATCTGATCGGTATTGGCAAAGAACTCAATATGCTGATGAAGATTTCGGAAATGCATCGGTGCTTCCCCTCCATATTCACCATCTAAGTTGATCATTACTGGTCGATTGATATCATCTTCTGTTTCGACGAACAAACTGCTTGTTTTGGTATAGATTACTCTTGGATCATCGACATGACGACCGCCATTCAGCATGAGTGCCGCAATATGCAAGATCTCAAAGATATTTGCTGTCTTCACAATGATTAAAGAAAACTTCCCATCATCCAATTTGGCATCTGGCGCGATCTGTTCGAATCCTCCAACAGAGTTCGTCAGCCCTAGGAAAAACATCGAAGCATTTCCGATATATTCCCCTTCATCATACTTCAAGCGCATTTTGATGGGCTTTACTCGAGGGAGCATCTCTGCTCCTTTTGCAAGATAAGCAAGATAACCAAAAATACTCTTTAGTTCTGATGGAACTTCATAAGTCAATTCTGTCAAATAGCCACCTGCAGCGATATTGATGAAGTAACTGTTATCAGAAAGGCCGATGTCCATTTTTACGGTTTGATGCTTTTTGATCACTTCTGCGGCTGCTTTAATATTATCTCTAGGAATTTTTAATGCTCGAGCATAGTCGTTCGTTGTACCAGCTGGGATGATGGCCATTTTAGGACGGTGTTCAAGCGGAGCGATTCCATTAACCACTTCGTTGATTGTGCCATCGCCACCAGCTGCCACTACTAGATCAAAACCTAGTTCTGCGACTCTACGTGCTTCATTCTTGGCTGAATCTGGTTCTGGTGTAGTTGCATAGGCGCTGGCTTCAAATCCTGCTTCTTCTAATGCCTGTAGGATATCCGCCAAATTTTTTTTCAATAATTCTTTTCCCGAGGTGGGGTTATAAATTACGCGTGCTTTTTTCATTTTCAGCCTCTATCGTTTCGCTAATTCATCTTTAAGTAGCTTATTCACGACACCAGGATTTGCTTGTCCTTTAGTTGCTTTCATGATTTGACCGACTAGGAAGCCAACCGCACGATCTTTTCCATTTTTGAAATCATCGACAGATTGTTGGTTGTTATCCAAAATTTCATTAATGATTGGCAGTAGTTTGTTCGGATCAGATAATTGCACCCAACCATTTTTTTCAACTACTTCTTGGGCTTCTCCGCCATTTGTGATCAATTCACGGAAGACTTTTTTGGCGATTTTTGAGCTGATCGTTCCATCGGCGATCAAACGAATCATTCCTGCTAAGTTCTCGGGTGTCAATTTTGTCTCAGCTAATTCCAGTTTCTCACTGTTCAAGTAAGCAGAAACTTCACCCATCAACCAGTTAGATGCTTGCTTGGCATCTGCACCATTTTCCAAAACAGCTTCAAAGAAATCAGACATTTCTTTTGTAAGTGTCAATACCATTGCGTCATACTCTGGAAGACCAAACTCACGGATATAGCGTTCGCGACGAGAAGCTGGCATCTCAGGCAAACTAGCTTTTACTTTTTGAATCCATTCGTCATCGATCACGAATTTCGGGATATCAGGCTCTGGGAAGTAACGATAATCACTAGACCCTTCTTTGACACGCATCAAAACTGTTTTATTCGTTGTTTCGTCAAAACGGCGTGTTTCTTGTTGGATTTCTCCTCCTGAAAGAAGAACTTTTGCTTGACGTTTTTCTTCAAAAGCTAAACCTTTTTTCACGAAAGATAAAGAGTTCAAGTTTTTCAATTCTGCTTTCGTACCGAACTCTTCTTGTCCATAAGGGCGAAGAGAAATATTGGCATCACAGCGCATAGAACCTTCTTCCATTTTCACATCGCTGACTTCTGTAAATTGGATAATTGAACGCAATGCTTCTAGATAAGCGTATGCTTCTTCTGGTGAACGCATATCAGCTTCAGAAACGATTTCGATCAAAGGCGTGCCTTGTCGGTTCAAATCAACGTAAGAATAACCGCCAATACCATGCATATTTTTTCCAGCATCTTCTTCTAAATGGACACGTTCGATCCGGATTTTTTTCTTTTTACCTTCTACTTCAATTTCAATCCATCCGTCATGACCGATTGGTTGATCAAATTGGGAAATTTGATATGCTTTTGGATTATCTGGGTAAAAGTAATTTTTCCGGTCAAAATGAGTATCTTTAGAGATTTCACAGTTTAATGCCAAAGCTGCTTTCATCCCGAATTCCAGCGCAGCTTTATTCATTACTGGCAGCACGCCTGGATAACCCCAGTCGATCACGTTTGTATTACTGTTTGGTTCTGCACCAAAATGAGCTGGCGCTGGAGAGAAAATTTTTGAGTTGGTTTTTAACTCGACGTGGACTTCTAGTCCAATGACTGTTTCAAAATTCATTCGTCTTTCCCTCCTAAAATAGCTGGTTGTTGTGTGTGGAATTCTGTTGCTTGTTCAAACGCATATGCCGCTTGATACATCGTTTTTTCATCAAAATAATTACCGATGATCTGCAATCCAACTGGTAATCCTTCTGACAATCCTGCCGGTACAGACATACCTGGAAGTCCAGCCAAGTTGACAGGGATCGTTAAGATGTCACTCATGTACATTGTGATTGGATCGTTAATGTTCTCACCGATTCCGAATGCAACTGTTGGTGAAGATGGCCCGATGATCAAGTCATAATCTGCAAAGACTTTTTCAAAATCTCGTTTGATCAATGTACGGACTTGTCCTGCTTTTTTGAAGTAAGCGTCATAATAACCCGCGCTTAAGGAGAATGTACCTAACATGATACGGCGTTTTACTTCTTCACCGAATCCTTCTGAACGTGAGTTGACATATACATCATCTAATGATTTCACATTTTCAGAGCGATAACCGTAGCGGATACCATCGAATCGTTGCAAGTTGGAACTTGCTTCTGATGAGGCAATGATATAATAAACAGCCACACCGTATTTTGAATGAGGCAAGCTGACTTCTTCCACAACAGCACCTAATGAACGGAATGTTTCTGCTGCTTTCAATACAGCTTCTTTTACGCCAGGGGCCACACCTTCGCCTAAGTATTCTTTAGGTAAAGCAATCTTCATTCCTTTGATGTCGCCTGTCAGTCCCTCTGCAAAATCAGGAACTGAAACGCCTGAAGAAGTACCGTCTTTTTCGTCATAACCGCTGATAGCTGTCAATGCTAATGCATTATCTTTCACCGTACGGGTCATTGGTCCGATTTGGTCAAGAGATGAAGCAAAGGCAATCAAACCAAAACGTGAGACACGGCCATAAGTAGGTTTCATCCCTACGATGCCGTTAAAAGCTGCTGGTTGGCGGATACTTCCCCCAGTATCACTACCTAAAGAAACTGGAATTTGTCCAGCTGCAACTGCTGCTGCAGAACCACCAGAAGAGCCACCAGGTACTTTTGTTGGGTCCCAAGCATTTTTTGTTTTCTTGAAATAAGAAGTTTCTGTACTTCCACCCATAGCAAATTCATCCATGTTTAGCTTACCAACAGGGATCATATCTGCTTGATAGATTTTATCCATGACCGTTGCATCATAAATTGGTTCAAAATTGTAAAGGATCTTAGATGCAGCGGTTGTCAAGATATCTTTTGTTACGATATTATCCTTGATACCAATTGGAATACCAGCAAGGACGTTGCTTTCATCAATCCCTTTTTCATCTAAAGCTTTTGCCTGTTCCAATGCTTTTTCTTCGTTCAATGTAATGAATGCTTCGACCTCAGGCTCTGTTTCTTTGATTCGTTCAAATGTTGCTTTTGTCAAATCTTGTACAGTGATTTCTTTCGATACAAGCATATGATGCAGTTCTTCTAGAGAACGATTGTGTAATTCTGTCATTATGCGCCAGCCTCCCCATTATCGATGATTGCGGGTACTTTGATAAAGCCGTCTTCTGTTTCCGGCACATTTTTCAATAATTCATCGCGGTTCCATCCAGCTTGCGCCCGATCTTGTCGCATCACGTTTACTGTTTCAACCACATTCGACGTAAATGGAACACCTTCCGTATCTACTTCTTCCAGCATTTCAACCATATCGATGATTTTACCTAATTGGTCGGTAAAACTTGCAAGTTCTTCATCTGCGAACGCAAGTTTTGCTAATTTGGCAACGTGTTTCACTTGTTCTTCACTAATCGCCATACTACCCCTTCTTTCTAAACGAGTTAAAAACTTTGCTCTCTATTTTAACACAAGAGTGCCGTGTCTGAAATTGTTTATTGAAATTTGTCTGAAAAAACTCATTTTTCATTCTTCTACTGAGCGACTTTTAGCCAATGCATCTGCCATTTGATCTTCTGTCCAAACTTCGATTCCTAATTCTTGTGCTTTGGTCAGCTTGCTGCCAGCATCTTCTCCTGCTACCACGATATCCGTTTTTTTCGATACGCTACCAGTCACTTTCCCGCCAAGATTTTCGATCGTCTCTTTTGCTTCTTCACGAGTAAATCGTGTTAGTTTACCAGTAAGGACTACTGTTTTTTCTTTAAAAGGAGACTCGACTTCTTGCAATTGGGCATTTCGAAGCCCTTTGTATTCGAAATTGACGCCTGCTTGTTTTAATTCATTCATCAATTCATGGACTTCTTCGTTACTGAAATAAGTGACTACACTGTCGGCAATGATATCACCGATCGTATCAAGCGCAATAATCGACTCATAGTCACTTTTACTCAATGTTTCTAGATCACCGAAATGTTCTGCTAAAATTTTTGCTGCTTTCGCTCCGACATGTCGGATTCCTAACCCGAAAATCAACCGCTCGACCGAATTATCTTTGCTGTTGTCGATTGCTGTCAAAATATTATTTGCTGATTTTTCTTTTATTTTGTCCAACGTCAATAACTCTTCTTCTGTCAATTTGTAAAGATCAGCAACATCTGCTACTAGTTTTTTATCATACATCTGTTCAAGTACGCGCGGCCCCAACCCATCGATATTCATCGCATTTCTTGAAACAAAGTGGTTCAAACCTTCTTTCATTTGAGCAGGACATTTAGGATTGATGCACCGTAAGGCTACTTCTTCATCCAAATGGACAAGTTCACTTCCACAAACTGGACAATGTGTAGGCAATTGGTATTCTTCGCTGTCTTTAGGTCGTTTATCTAACACGACTTGCGAAACTTCTGGGATGATGTCTCCAGCTTTATAAATCAGAACTGTATCTTTCAAGCGGATATCCTTCAACTTAATATAATCACCGTTATGCAGGCTGGCACGGCTTACTGTCGTTCCTGCTACTCGGACTGGTGTCATGATAGCTGTTGGCGTTACTACCCCTGTTCGACCGACTGTCCATTCGATGTTTTCGATCAGTGTTTCAACTTCTTCTGGGGGAAACTTATAAGCTGTTGCCCATCGTGGTGCTTTGACAGTAAAACCAAGTTGATCTTGTAGCGAGAATTCATTCACTTTGATGACGATTCCATCGATTTCATAGGGCAAATCCACACGTTTGTCATGATATTCTTCAATGTATGACCACACTTCATCAATCGAATGACATAGACGTTTTTCCCGATTCGTGTGGAATCCAATTTTTTCTAGCTCTTCTAGCGCATCATACTGGGTTTTTGCTTGCATAGGACCGAAATCAGCTACTGTGTATAAAAAAGTGTCCAGATTTCTTTTCGCTGTGATTTTAGAATCTAACTGACGCAAAGAACCAGCTGCGGCGTTCCGAGGATTCGCAAAGATATCTTTTCCCTCTGCTTCTCTGTCTTGGTTCAATTGGACAAATGACCGTTTTGGCATGAAACATTCGCCTCTTACTTCGATGTTCATTGGTTCTTTTAATTTGATTGGGACCGACCGGACAGTTTTTAGGTTTTCAGTGATGTTTTCTCCTACAGTTCCATCCCCGCGAGTCGCACCTCTCACGAAATTTCCATCTTCATAACGCAAAGAAACGGAAAGTCCATCTATTTTTAGTTCACAGCAATAGTCAACTACACGTCCCACTGCTTTTTGTACACGTTGATCAAAAGCTATCAGCTCTTCTTTGCTGAAAACGTCGTTCAAACTGTAAAGCGGAATATCATGAGTGACTTTTTCAAAACCTTCTAATACTTTTCCGCCTACTCGTTGAGTGGGAGAATCAGACGTGATCAAATCAGGATATTGTTCCTCGATTGCTACTAATTCTGCGTATTCTTTATCATAAACATAGTCTTCCACTGTTGGTTTATCTTCTACGTAGTATTCGCGAGACCATTGGTTCAGTCTTGTACGAAGTTCTTCTGCTCGTTTAGCAGCTTCGTCAATCGTCATTTCATGTTCCATCATTTACCCTCCACTACTAAGCTTTTTCAATTGGCGCAAAGGCAGCCAAAAGACGTTTTACTCCTTGACTTGGGAAAGCCACATCTAGTTCTAGATCCTTCGACGTCCCGCTTACTCGGACGACTGTTCCTAGACCCCATTTTTTGTGTTTGACTTTATCTCCAGGTTTCCAGCTGTTATTTTCCCCTCCAGTAGCACTTTTAGAGGGAACAACCGCTGTCTCTGGCTGTTTATAGCTATATGCTGTTTTTTTAGCGAATACAGGTGTTTTTTTAGGCGTAGGACGCATGCCTTCGATTTCCAGTAACTTCTGATCGATTTCTTCTACAAAACGAGAAGGTCGGTTATATTGCGTCCGTCCATATAATGTTCTGGAGAAAGCATTTGTTAAATACAACGCTTCTTCTGCTCGCGTGATCCCCACATATGCGAGACGGCGTTCTTCTTCCAGTTCGCTTTCTTCCATCAATGCTCGAGATAAAGGAAAAACCCCCTCTTCTAGACCAATCAGGAATACAACTGGGAATTCTAATCCTTTGGCTGCATGCAAAGTCATCAATGTCACTTGGGAAGCATCTTCTTCTAAATTGTCAATGTCGGAAACAAGTGCCAGATCATTTAAGAAGACCGTTAGTTTTTCTTCTGGTGCATCAGCGTCTTCTTCATTTTGCTGTTCGAATTGTTTGTCGAATTCTTGTGTGACCGTTAAAAATTCCTCCAAGTTTTCGATGCGTGCTTGTGCTTCTAATGTATTTTGGATTTTTAAGTCTTCTAGATATCCGCTACGATCCAAAACCCCTTTCGTCAATTCTGTCACTGTCAAGTATGGGATCATCTGAGTGACTTCTTGGATCATCTCTCCAAATGCACCTAATTGCTGTCCTGCTTTTCCACCGATATTTGCCAGATCCACATTTTGCGCTGCTTCAAGCAGTGGCCATTCATGAAGAGAAGCAAAACTGCGTAGTTTTTCGATAGATCCTGGTCCGATGCCTCGTTTGGGCGAATTAACGATACGCTCAAAACTGATTGAATCTTGAGGATTTGCCAGCACATTCAAATACGCTAAAATATCTTTGATTTCTTTACGATCGTAGAACTTGTGCCCTCCAACCATTTTATAAGGAATATTTGCTTTCAACAGAGTTTCTTCCATTACACGAGATTGTGCGTTCGTCCGGTACAAGATGGCAAAGTCGCCGTAATTCCGATGATTGCTTCGAATCTCTTCTTGCATCCGGTCTACGATAAAACGGGTTTCGTCTCGTTCATTATCTGCACGGTAGTAAGTGATCTTGTTTCCTTCTTTGTTTTCTGTCCACAAGTTTTTTGGTTTTCGATTGCTATTGTTTTCAATGACTTGGTTTGCTGCGCTAAGGATGTTTTTCGTGGAGCGATAGTTTTGTTCTAGCAAAATTACTGCAGCATCTGGATAATCTTTTTCAAAATCCAAGATGTTCTGCATATCTGCACCGCGCCAGCCGTAAATACTTTGATCTGCATCTCCCACGACGCACAGGTTCCTAAATCTACCTGCCAATAAATTGACTAGCGTATACTGTGCGTGATTTGTATCTTGGTACTCATCTACATGAATATAATGGAATTTGTTTTGATAATATGTGAGTGAATCAGGATGTTCTTCAAATAATCGAATCGTATTCATGATCAGGTCGTCAAAGTCCATACATTGATTATATTGAAGCTCTTTTTGGTAAGCAGCATAACATTTTGCCGCAATCTCTTCGTAATAACTGCCTTGCATTTTTGCAAAATCCTGAGGGGTCTGCAGGCTGTTTTTTGCTTGAGAGATTGTTCCTAATATACTTCGAGGATCATATTTTTTCGGATCAATGTTCAGTTCTTTTAGTATCCGTTTCATCAAGGTCAGCTGTTCAGAAGAATCGATGATTGTAAAGTTCCGGTTATACCCGATAAAATCAACATCTCTTCTTAAAATACGCACACACATCGAGTGAAAAGTCGATACCCAGACATCTTCGCCTCCAGATGCGAGAATCGCATTGACACGTTCTTTCATTTCTTTTGCAGCCTTATTGGTAAAAGTAATCGCTAGGATGTTCCAAGGATTGACTTCTTTTTCCTCAATCAAATAGGCAATGCGGTGTGTCAGCACTCTCGTCTTTCCACTTCCTGCACCTGCCATTAGCAGTAATGGTCCGTCAGTGTGAAGAACAGCTTCTTTCTGACGGGGGTTCATCCCGTTTAATAATTCAGCTTTGGATGACATTAACAACATCCTTTCTTTTATCAATCTTGTTAATTATAGCATTTTCTTGGCTTTCATTAAACTAGCTAGTTCAAAATCATTTGTTTCTTTTTATGGATTTTTCCTTGTCAATTCGTTGATTTCGCGCTAAATTAAAAGAAAGCGAGGCGTTTGAATGGAAAAAAAAGGAAAAATCAAGAAATTAGATAAGACTCAGATATATTTTATTCTAAAAGGAATATTTGTTGGACTGCTGACAGGAATCGTCGTTAGCCTGTTTCGATTATCTATCGAAAAGCTAAGCGATTTAGTTCGAAGTATCTATGAAATGAGTCGGGAACAGCCGATTTACTTAATTGGCCTAGCTATTTGCTGCATCCTTGCAGCATTTTTCGTGGGTTATCTGGTCAAAAATGAACCGGATATCAAGGGAAGCGGGATTCCACAAGTAGAGGGACAGCTTCGCGGGGAATTATCAATGAACTGGTTCTCTGTTTTATGGAAAAAGTTCATTGGCGGTGTACTTTCAGTTGGTGCGGGCCTTTTTCTAGGTAGAGAAGGACCTTCTATACAGCTTGGCGCATCCATTGGACAAGGAGCTGGACAATTGTTTCGGAGTCCATCTTCAGAAGAAAAGATTTTAATTTCTAGCGGTGCAAGTAGCGGACTTGCAGCAGCATTCAATGCTCCTATCGCAGGATTACTCTTTGTTTTAGAAGAAATCCATCACTCCTTTTCTCCACTTGTTTGGCTGACATCATTTGCTTCAGCAATCACTGCTAACTTCGTCTCTCTTTACTTTTTCGGCTTGAGACCTGTTTTATATCTAGGTGACCTTCCTTCTTTGCCGTTGAAATATTATGGTTCCTTAGTGATCTTAGGAGTACTTCTAGGCGTCTTAGGTTTTATTTATCAGAAGGTCTTGCTGGCTTTGCCAAAATTTTACAACCGATTGCCTTTACCAACTTATTTTCACGGGTTCGTTCCTTTCTTGCTGATTTTGCCAATTGGTTATTTATGGCCTAATACTCTAGGCGGAGGCAATCAAATCGTTTTAGCTTTTGGACATGCTTCCTTGCCAATCATTATGATTATCGGTTTGTTTGTTCTTCGATTCGTTTTTTCCATGATTTCTTACGGTGGTGGTCTTCCAGGGGGGATTTTCCTTCCGATATTGACATTGGGGGCTTTAATCGGTAGCTTTTATGGAAACATTATGGTTGATTTCGGGATGGATCCAATCTACATCAAGGATTTTGTCGTTATTGCCATGGCTGGTTATTTCACAGCGATTGGAAAAGCACCGCTGACAGCAATTATTTTAGTGACAGAAATGGTTGGCTCTCTTAATCATCTGATGCCTTTAGGATTGGCTGCTCTTGTTGCTTATATCGTCAATGACCTTCTCGGCGGTAATCCAATTTACGAATCATTATTGGAACGTCTACTTGGAAATACTCAGACCGCCTCACTAAAAGGTGCAAGGACAACTTTTGATTTTCCAGTAACGGCAGAGAGTTCTTTAGACGGTTTAATGGTACGAGACTTCAATTGGCCTAAAAATATGCTGCTAATCTCTATACGCAGAGGAAATCAGGAAATCTTGACTCACGGTGATACGATCATGAATGTAGGAGATATTTTGGTTATCTTGACTGATGAAGCAAACTTGCCAAGAATCAAGCAGGAAATCGAGGCTAAATCTTCTATCACAAATTTGAAGCAATCATTTTAACGAACATGGAAAAACTATTTTACAACAACTATTCATCTACACTACTTAATTCTATATGATTCTATAAAAAAAGAAGAGACTGGGAAAACCCAGCCTCTTCTTTTTTATTTCTATGCTTCTGCTGCTGCAGGAGCTTTTCTCAATAAACCATAAATCACACCAGATACGACTGCTCCGATAGCAATAAACACCAAATACATGACCGGGTGACTCAGTAAGAATACAACGAAAATCCCGCCATGAGGAGCCAGTAATTTGATCCCGAAAGCTCCGACTAATCCGCCAGTTAAAGCAGAACCAATAATAAAACTTGGAATGGCACGAATCGGGTCAGCTGCTGCAAATGGAATCGATCCTTCCGTGACAAACGATAGTCCCATCACGATGTTCGTCAAACCAGCATCTTGATCTGTTTTGCTGAATTTATTCTTAAACAAACGTGTAGCAACGAAAATTGCCAATGGAGGTACCATTCCTCCAGCCATAACAGAAGCCATCACGACACTTCCACCAGTTGCAACAGTCGTAGCTAAAGTTGCTGTACCAAACACATAAGCGGCTTTGTTGATTGGACCGCCTAAATCTGCCGCCATCATTCCAGCTAATAATGCACCAAGTAAAGCAGCATTCGAACCACTCATACTTGTCAAGAAACCGTTCAATGCATCATTGATTGCTTTCATAGGAACATTGACCAGCAACATCAAGAAACCAGTAATCAGTAAGCCAAACACTGGATAAAAGAGGATCGTTTTGATTCCATCCAATGATTTTGGTAAGTTCTTGAATAATTTACGTAAAAATACGATGACATAACCAGCTAAGAATCCACCAATCAGTGCACCTAAGAATCCTGCACCGCCTGTATTAGCTAATGCACCAGCAGCAAATCCAACGATCAAACCAGGGCGGTCACCAATACTTGAAGCAATAAATCCTGCTAATACCGGCAGCATGAAACCAAATGCAGCTTGTCCGATTTGGTTGAACCAGCTAGCAGCTTGATTGTAATTCCCTAGATTTGATAATTGATCATGTGGCACGCCAATAAATTGGTCGATCATGAAAGAAAGCGCAATAGCGATTCCTCCACCAATAACGAAAGGTAACATGTGTGATACGCCGTTCATCAAATCTTTGTAAATTCTTTGTCCGATAGTACCATCCGCATTTCCTTCTTCTGAACTGCTTTCTTTTCCATCACCATGAAATACTGGTGCAGTACCACTAAGGGCTAGATTGATCAGCTCTTCTGGTTTACGGATACCATCACTGACAGGACGATTGATCAGTTCTTTTCCGTCAAAGCGATTCATCTCTACTTTTTTGTCTGCTGCAACGATTACACCTTCTGCACGGGCGATGTCTTCAGCAGTCAATCGGTTTTTGATTCCTTCTGAACCGTTCGTTTCGACTTTGATCTCCACACCCATTTCTTTCGCTTTTTTCTTCAGAGCATCTTCTGCCATGTAAGTGTGAGCGATCCCTGTTGGACAAGCTGTAACGGCAACAACGAATTTTCTTTCTGGATGAGCAGAAGCTTCTGCAGCTTGTGTTTCTTGTTCTGCTTTTTCTTCTGCTTCTTTTTGCTCTTCAGCTGTTTGGAACAAGTCTTGGACTTCTTCTGGTGTATTTGCTTCTTTTAATTTTCCTACGAAATCTGCATCAATCAGCAATCGAGATAGTGCTGCTAATGCTTGCAAATGTGTGTCGTTTGCGCCTTCTGGAGCTGCGATCATGAAAAACAGATAAGTTGGCTGTCCGTCTAAGGCTTCATAATCTACTCCTTTTTGGCTTTTTGCGAATAAAACTGTTGCTTCTTTAACTGCACTGTTTTTCGCGTGAGGCATGGCGATTCCATCACCAAGACCTGTAGAAGTTTGTGCTTCGCGGGCTAGAATTCCTTCTTTATATGTGTCGATATCGGAAATCCGGCCGGCATCAAACATTTTTTGGACCATTTCATCGATTGCGCCTTTTTTATCAGTCGCTTGCAAATCCATGATCATCGCTTCTTTGACCATTAAATCCTTGATATTCATGATTATCCTCCTTGAAACTAATCAATTTTTGTGATTTCAACTTCTGGCAGCAACTCATCAATCAATTCGCGAGCTGCCAAGTCATCAGAAAAAGCTGTTGCGCTTCCGCAAGCAACTCCCCATTTAAAGGCTTCGATTGGATCTTTCGTACGGCTGTAAGCCCCAATAAAGCCGGCAATCATTGAATCCCCTGCACCTACTGAATTTTTCAATGGGCGAACTAATACATTCGTTTTATAAGTTCCTTGTTCCGTGAAGAGCAAAGCACCGTCTCCAGCCATTGAGATCAGCACATTCTGTGCCCCTTCAACTAGTAATTTTTTCCCATACGGAATGATTTCTTCTACAGATTGGAAGGTTGTGTTGTAAAGCTCAGCTAATTCGTGATTGTTTGGTTTGATCAACAATGGTTTCTTAACAAGTGCATTTTTTAGGTCATCACCTGTTGTATCAATCACGAAATCTGCACCTTTTTCTCGAATGATATCAATCAGTTCTTGATAAAATCCTTTTCGCAGGCTAGCTGGCGCGCTTCCTGACAATACGACGATATCTCCTTGTCCTACTGTTCCTAATGCTTGCTTCAACTCATCGATTTCTTCATCTGAAATAGATGGGCCTAAGCCATTGATCTCAGTTTCAGTGTCTGATTTTAGTTTGATATTGATTCTTGTATCTTCTTTTACGGTTGTGAACAAAGACTGGATTTGTTCTTTTTCAAGCCACTTCGAAATAAATTCGCCAGTGAACCCTCCTAAAAACCCTAGTGCTGTAGATTGAGAATCGATCCGTTTCAAAATACGGGAAACATTGATCCCTTTTCCTCCAGGTAACTTGAAGTCTTCCTTCATTCGGTTCAAATCGCCTAGTTTTAACCCATCTACGCGTACGATATAATCAATTGATGGATTAAGTGTTACTGTGTAAATCATTGTATTGCCTCCTTAATTGTTGTCTTTTCACGGAATTCATTAACGAATTCTAATGGACAACGCTCGGTTATGATCGTGGCTGCTTCCAAAGGTGCAACAGAGGTGAAGGACAACTGGTTGAATTTGGTATGATCAATCAATACAAATGTCTCTTCGGAATTTTTCATGGCTAAACGTTTAACAGCTGCCTCTTCTGGATCCGGAGTCGTGAATCCTTGTTCAAGATGGGCACCGTTCATTCCCATAAATGCTTTATTAAAATGAAAATTTTTTAGTTGTTCTATCGCATTAGATCCTAAAACAGCATTAGTTGCCAGCTTTATCGTTCCACCTAAAATAGTGGTAGCAAGCTCCAAATCAACTAAATTTGCCGCATGTTGAACGGAATTTGTCACTACTGTGATCTGTTTTCCTTGCAGAAAAGGAATCATTTCTAACGTAGTAGAGCCAGCGTCTAAATAAATGACATCTTCGTCATTAATGGTTTCAGCTGCCGATTTGGCGATTTGCTGTTTTTCGTGAACGTTTTTGAGTGATTTTTCACTCATATTCTGCTCAAAATTCAATAATTGCTCTTTCTTAGCTCCGCCATGAACTCTTTCTAGAAACCCACTATTCTCCAGCTCTTGTAAATCACGTCTTATCGTTGATTCAGAAGCATTCAAAAGGTTTACAAGATCTTGTGATTTCACGATTTTCTGCTGTTCAAGCAAGTCTAGGATTTTTTGTCTGCGTTCCTCTGTAAGCATTTTCACGATCACCTCAATACAAATAATAGCATATTTTTTTTCTACTCGCAATATAAATCAGTCAAAAACGTTCATGAAAATTATAAATCAGTCAAAAAAAAATAAAAAACCAGTCAAAAAGACTGGTTTTTTATTTTTTTGTCTATCATCAAGCCGTTTTATCGTTTTTTATTTTCGCTTCTTGTTTTTTTCATATAAACAGAAGCAGGTTTTCTTTCCTTATGAAGAAGATAATAATAAAGTCCCATCCCGCCAAACATGACCAAAAAACCGATGACTGATCGAATAGGAAAATTAGGAACAAAAAAGAGACAGACGGATAATAATGATGCCGGAACCATTATTCGATAATAGAGTTGTTTATCCATTTTCTTCACCTCATATTTTTTGTAAAGTAATCAATTGTTCTAATTCTCGGTAATCTAAAAATTGCACACGCAGATGCTGCTCACCTTTCTTGACATCGAATTGGATACTTCGCCGCTTTTTCTTTATTCGTTTGAAGGTAACATCAGAGAGTCTATGTTTGATTTCCTTTAACGGTAATTCTGACAGGGATTCTGAAGGAACATAGATTCTTAAGGATAAAAGATACTCTTGATATTTTTCATCTGTTACCTCTACTTCTAGATATTCCCTAATATAATAACAATAAGCTTCGATTCCATTATCCAAAGCAACAGTCGGATCGATAACTTTATAGCACATCATGCGCGAGCGATTCTCGTCAACCCAAGGAAAATACGCCTGAGCATTTAGTGTTCCGCGAACACGCCTTTCTTTATAATCTCCTTGTTGAATATCATAACTTTTTGTTACAAAAAATGAAGCATTCTTTTTAGGAACAGGTTGCATTTGTGCATTCTGATACTGGACAGATTGGATCGTATGGTCAGTGTAAATGTATTCAACGAATGGCGGTTTCAATAAACCGACACCATTGTCCCAAGCAAGATGATCAAACCCAAGCTGGTCCCTAAAATAGGATTGAAACATTTGATTGTTTGGCTTTTGCCAGTTAAAGGGGTCTCGATAAAGCTGGATACATATGACTTCGTTTTCTAATTCCTTCACTTTTTCTACTTGTTGGATGTCGAGAAAAATCGGTTTAGGGATGATTTGATGATAATAGCGACTATAATACATTTCCCAACACGAAGTGAAACATAAATCTTGGTAAAAAAGATCGTATCCTGGAAATTGGTTGCAATCGACTACTACTTCCCCGTTTTGTTGTTTCATTTTAGGTAAATGTTCGATTTCATCCTTTTTCTCAAACAATAGCCGTTGAGAGATCTGTTTTGTATTGTGATAGATAAACTCGCTATAAGCTCGCATATAGGCGAACACCCCATGAGCAATCATTTTTTTCTGAATGAAGTCTCGAATCAAAAATTGCTTTTCTTTGAAAACAGAGATAGACAATACATTTTTTATCAATAATTGATTATCTTCCAAGCGAAAACTACATTCGTTCTCGTCATTTCCTACAACTAACCAACTTTCGTCTCTTACCGATGCTAGCATTATTTTTTCTTGAAGCTTTCGAAGATCATACGGATCCGCTTGTTGTGTGAAAGAGCGGATAAATGTTGGCTGGATCAACAGACGTGTCAAAATAGCCCAATCGCTTATTTCCTGTTTTTTTTCTTCTTCATTTAAGTCTGTGAGCTGGATAGTCATCAATAATTTATCTTCGCCAATCATTTTCTCACCTCTTTCAAATCTTTTTATAATTTAATTATAACCAATGATAAAGAAAAACTAAAACTTTATGTCTTAGAAACCAATTTGGACGATTACATGATAGACTAAGTAAAAAGAAACAAAGAGGTGTTTACAATGGGGTTGAAATTTGAACGTACAGATAATTTAGATAAACTTTTCGAATCATTTGCTGTCGATCCGGAAAAAACAGTTGCACCAAAAGAAGATATCGATCGATTTCTAAAACCACAGCCACAAAATGAAAAGAAAAAAGACAAGAAACAAAAGTAAGTTAAGCTCAAAAAAAGACTTACCAGCCAAACTTTTATGAAAGAGTTTGACTGGTAAGTCTTTTTTATTCTTTTTATGATTCAATTGCTTGTTCGATTGCTGCCCACGCTTCTTCTTTTCCCTGTTTTGTAACGGAAGAAAAGAGAATAAACGTGTCATTGCGATCAAAATCCAACGCTTTTTTGATTTCGCTCTCATGCTTGTTCCATTTACCACGAGGGATCTTATCTGCCTTAGTGGCAACAACAATTACAGGGATATCATAATACTTCAAAAATTGATACATCTGGATATCTTCTTGAGAAGGCTTATGACGCAAATCTACTAAAGAAACGACCGCACGTAGCTGGTCTCTAGTCGTTAAATATGTCTCGATCATCTTTCCCCATTTTGCTCGCTCAGTTTTGGATACTTTTGCATACCCGTATCCCGGAACATCGACAAAATGTAATGCGTTCTCGATCAAATAAAAATTCAATGTCTGGGTCTTTCCTGGCTTACCGGAAGTACGGGCTAAATTCTTTCGATCAATCAATGTGTTGATAAAAGAAGATTTCCCTACATTTGATCGTCCTGCCAGAGCTATTTCTGGCAATTGTGTATCTGGATATTGTTTTGGTGCCACTGCACTTATGATAATTTCAGCTTGATGGACTTTCATGGTCTCACTCCTTAACAAGGTGATGAATAAAGCAAGCGGCTGTCGCAAAAGCCAAAATGACTTTTACGGCAGCCTCTTTTCATCAACCCGCTTTTTTCTCTGAATCTTTATAGATTACTGTTGGCTCACCAGACAATTCAGCTGCTTCTTTTGTGATAATCACTTTTTCGATGTTTTCATTTGAAGGAATATCAAACATCACATCCATCATGATTTCTTCAATGATGGAACGAAGTCCTCGAGCACCGGTATTGCGTTCGATTGCTTTTTTCGCAATGGCTCTCAACGCTTCAGGTTCGAATTCAAGTTCGGTATTATCTAGAGAAAGAAGTTTCTGATATTGTTTGACTAGCGCATTTTTCGGCTCAGTCAAGATCCGTACCAGATCATCTGTTGTCAATTTCTCTAAAGCTGCCATAACAGGTAATCGTCCGATAAACTCAGGGATCAATCCGAATTTTAGTAAATCTTCAGGAATGATATGCTGCATGACACTTTCGTCTTCAGAAAGTTTTTGGTTTTGTGTACCAAATCCAATCGTCTTTTCGCCCATACGATTCTTCACAATCGTTTCGATGCCATCAAATGCACCACCTACGATGAACAATATGTTCGTCGTATCAATCTGAATAAATTCTTGATGTGGATGTTTACGTCCGCCCTGAGGTGGCACGCTTGCAACAGTTCCTTCTAGAATTTTCAGCAAGGCTTGTTGGACACCTTCGCCGGAAACGTCACGAGTAATAGATACATTTTCGCTTTTACGCGCAATTTTATCGATCTCATCAATATAGATGATCCCTTTTTCTGCACGTTCCACATTGTAATCAGCAGATTGAAGCAATTTAAGCAAAATGTTTTCTACATCTTCCCCCACATAACCAGCTTCTGTCAAACTTGTCGCATCTGCGATTGCAAAAGGTACATTCAATGTTTTTGCTAATGTTTGTGCTAAAAATGTTTTACCAGACCCTGTAGGTCCGATCAAGCAGATATTGCTTTTTTGCAGTTCAACATCATCTGTGTTTTCTTGTGCTTGCTGATTGACACGTTTATAGTGATTGTATACGGCAACAGCTAACGAGCGTTTTGCGCGATCTTGTCCAATCACGTAGTTATTCAATACTTCAAGAATTTCTAGTGGTTTAGGGACTTCAGTGAATTCGCGTACAGCTTCTTCATAAAATTCTTCATCAATGATTTCTTTACATAGGTCGATACATTCATTACAGATGTAGACCCCTGGACCAGCTACGATCTTTTTCACTTCTTCTTGGGTTTTCCCGCAAAAAGAGCAGCGTACGGTCTCATTGCTACTTGGATTGTCATACATGGTCTTCACCCCTTAACTTGCAAAAAGTATGCAAGAAACTATCAAAGACTTTACAGTCTTTTACTATCATAACATAGTTTAGTAAAAAGAAAAAGTGTTTAACAAAGGATCAACTGACCTATACCTTTGCATTTTTTACTCTTAACAAAAAATAAGGAACTGTGACAAAATCGTGTCACAGTCCCTTATTTCGAATAAACAATTTTCTAGAAGCAGCTTCTTCAGAAATGATTTATTACTTGATTTCTATTCTTTCGCTTCTGTCGCTGTACCTGTGATCAATTCGATTGCTTTTTTCATTGTCACATCATGTTCCAGCATATCTTCTGTCAACACGCGTTTGATTTGTTCGATTGGCATGTTGTATGTTTCTGATAATTCTTGGATTTCTGCATTGATTTCTTCTTCTGTTGCTTGAAGATTTTCAGCAGCTGCAATTGCTTCGATCACAAGATTTGTTCTTGTGCGCATTTCTGCTTCACCTTCGAATTGTTTATGCAAGTCTTCTTCTGTAGAACCAGTTAATTGATAGTACATTTCAGGAGAGATACCTTGACGTTGCATGTTGTTCAAGAATTCGTCCATTGAACGATGTACTTCATCATGAACCATCACGTGTGGCAATTCAACGATTTCTGCGTTTTCAACAGCCATACGGATCGCTGCTTCATCTTTTGCATCGTCCGCTGCTTTTTCTTTTGTTTCTACTAATTCTTTGCGATATTTTTCTTTCAATTCGTCTAATGTTGATACTTCGTCATCAACATCTTTTGCGAATTCGTCATCTAATTCAGGCACTTCTTTTGCTTTTACTTCATGGATTGTCACTTTGAAGACTGCTTCTTTTCCAGCAAGATCTTCTGCTTGATAATCTTCTGGGAAAGTTACATTTACATCTAGACTTTCACCTGATTTATGACCAACTAATTGATCTTCAAATCCTGGAATGAATGAGCCTGAACCTAATTCAAGTGAGTAATTTTCGCCTTTTCCGCCATCAAACGCTTCGCCATCTACAAAGCCTTCGAAGTCGATTACTACTGTATCGCCATTTTCAGCTGCAGCATCTTCTTTGATAACTAATTCAGCTTGTGCTTCTTGTTCACGTTTGATACGTGCATCCACGTCTGCATCTGTTACTTCACGGTCTTGTTTTTCAACAACTAGATCTTTATATTGTCCTAATTTTACTTCTGGTTTCACTGTTACTTCAGCAGTGATTACCCAGTCTTGACCTTTTTCCATGCTTTCAACATCGATTTTTGGTTGAGAAACAGGATCGATGCCAGCTTCTTTGACAGCAGCTTCATAAGCTTCTGGTAATACAGCATTCAATGCATCTTCATATAAAGCTTCTTCACCGTACATACGGTTAAATACTTGACGAGAAACTTTCCCTTTACGGAATCCAGGTACGTTCAAGCTTTTTTTCACTTTATTAAACGCAGTTGTTAATCCTTTTTGGATTTCGTCTTGCGCAATCGTAAATTTTAAAACACCATCATTCGTGCCTTTTTTTTCAAATGTTGCAGTCATTTAATTCCCTCCGAGTTTAGAAATTCATTTTATACATCAAAAACGTTTCATGCATACCTTTAAATAGTACACTAACCCTTTCAAATTGTAAACATATTGAATGGATAGAATCCTTGTTTTTCATAACATTTTTATCTTTTTCACTGATAAAATCTAATGGAAGAAGATCATTTGCTGCAAAATTTTTTCTCTTTTTTTTAAAAAATCTTGTTTTTCATCTTCTGTACCTTCATACATCGTTTTTCCTGTACACGCCTCTACAGTCAGTTGAAACCAGCGCTTCGGGTCTTCGATGTATGTATCATAGACAGGATAAACAATTGCAGATTGCAACGTGAATTCTTCTTTTAACACGGAACTAAGCAGCGCATCTTCATTACCGTAACGATCTGAAAACACACATAATCGTTGGTAACTTGCCTGCTGCTGCGGCTTTGGCAGATCTTTTGGTATGACTTTGACTAACTTTTCTTCAATCGTCAAATAGAAAACAGGATGGCATTCGTTCAATTGCCTAAGTGTCTCCAGTAATTTTGCCCTTGCTAAAATATGGACCTCTGGCGATACAATAAGTTTACTCGCTGTTTGGATAAACTCATGATAAGGAAGCTGTTCGATCTCATCAATAGACGCAAGCTGACGTGCAGGTTCCAACGAAGGAAGTTCCTCCGATTTATTGTGGAGTGCCTTGATCTTCTGCCTCTCCATTTGTCCGGATAATTCTTCTGCAAATTGGATTTTTTCAATGACCCGCTGCTCGAAAGCTTCATAAAAATCTGTACTTGCTATCAATTTTCTAGCATATAAAAAATCTTGTGTACTGATTAACAAGTCAAAATAAAATTCAGCAAACTCCTCATTTTGAAGATACTGTTTTTCATGCAAGAGTGCTTGCTTCAATGCTTCTTTTTTCTCGTCCAACTCGTAAAGACAAAAAACAAGCAGGCTATTAGCCTCAAAGCTTTCTTTCAACTCGTAAGCTCGTTGAAATAATTCTTTTGCCTGCTGATATTGCTGGTTTGCTAGTGCTTGTTGTGCCACTCGCATTAAATTCTCATATTTTTCTGGAAAATCAATCGGCTTCACGCAGTGTCCTCCTCTTGCTCATGTTCAGCTCATGTTCAATAGTAGCAAAACAAAAAAAGCATGACAATTAAAAATAACTGAAGCACCCTCTAAAAGCTAGATTTTAGATCTGACTTTTAGAAGGTGCTTTCAACTGTTACTGCTTTTTATTGCTCATCAGCTGTTGACTTCCTGGTTGAATGCTTTGATCAGATTGATCGTAACAACACTTGTATTAGTGAAAAAATCGCCCAGATGTTGCTTTTTCTGATTAAAGATTGCTGGAAGATACCCTAACATTAGCAAAGGAAATTTTAGAATGAACCGGCAAGCACCTTCTCTAACTAAAACGGTTGACCAGCTAAGTTCTTCTTCATCAAAGCTGATGACTCGAATACCAAAGATCATTTTCCCAATCGTTTGGCCATGATTGAATTTCGTCAATAAAATAAAATACGCTAGATAAATAAGTAAGGCTGTGAATCCGTAGAGACTCAGATAAGAATCTGAAAAATTAAGCCAACCTAGATTTTTGGCAATACCAAGTGTTAAACGCGTAATAGCTCCGATACACAAAAGATCGACCAAGAAGGCAAACATTCGGATAAAAAAACCTGCATAGAAATACTTAGGAAAATCATTTGCTTTTGGCGGTTCATTTCTTGTGTCCGTATACTTTTTCCATTTACGTTGTTTCTTTTTGATTTCTTCGGGCGTCAAAGACTCTCTTTCAAAAGAGCTCAGTACCTTTTGGGAAAAGTTGGAGTCAGGTCCTACAGCAGGCTGCTGTTGCTTATCTTTTTCTTGTTCCTTATTTTCATTTGAAAGCTCTGACATGCTTACTCACCTCCGTAATAATACATTGCTTTTGGTGATTCCGCTGTCCCTAGATTCTCAAGAACGGATAAGATCTGACTAGTCTCAGAAGGCTTCAATCCCTGGAATTCTGCTAGTTTACTTCCTAACCATGTACTAGCAAACCCAGATGGCGTGGAAGAATATTCTACTAGTTCCGCATCTTCAAGCTGTTGTTCCTTTCGCATAGCTTTTAAAGCATCTTCAGGAAATCCCAATTCATCGACTAAACCTACTTCTTTTGCTTGGACACCATCATAAATCCTTCCATCAGCAATTTTTTTGACTTCTTCTTCAGATTTATTCCGTCCCTCGCTGACGATTGCTACAAAACGACTATATGCGCTGTCGATATATGCTTGAAGCACCGCTTCTTCTTCTTTTGTCTCTGGTCGCGTTCCTGAACCTATATCTTTCAACGCTCCGCTTTTAACTGTTGTATCTTCCACACCCAGTTTTTCTAGAAGTCCTGAATAATTCAATCCTGACATGATCACACCAATTGAGCCGGTCACTGTTTCTTCTGTTGCAAAGATTTTATCTGCTTGAGCAGAAATATAGTAGCCACCGCTAGCTGCCATGTTTTTCATGCTGACATACATTGGGATATCATGTTCTTTACGAATCGTATCCAATTTCTTAGCGATTTCCGCACTTTCGTAGACACCGCCACCAGGAGAATTTACTTCTAAAAAGATACCTTTGACTGTTGGATCTTCTTCAATCGCCTTCAGTTGTTCCATAAAATTTTTATGATTGTAACCTTCAGAAGCAAATAAACCTGAAGACCCTCCCGCAGCAATCGTTCCATCTACTGATAATTTTACGATTTTTTGCGTACTGTCTCCCTCTTCCAACACATTTGGAGCTAGTTCTTCATCCCCATATAACCAACTGTTCAATCCCTCAATTTGATCGTTTTCCTGAGGCTTAGTCAAACTAGCTGAAACTAACGAAACCACAAATAATCCTGCAGCAATCAGAACTGCTGCCCAACGTCTTTTATTCATTCTTTCTCCTTTCTAATACAAGTTTTTTATGACGATCACAGTTTCTGACTGCTCAGAAGTGTCGAACCGCTCTGCTTTTTCTTCCCGCGCATACCCGGAAAACGACTCTTTTGTCAATTCATCTTCTACCGTAAACTCACGAGCTTGAGCAACTTCCAAGGCATCAGGTGCTATTTCTTGGATGCTATCCCAGCCAGTATCTAAAAATATTTTCGTATCATCTGATACACCAGCTGATGCTTCGAATTTGGACAATTGTTTTTTTAACATTCCCAGTGTCATGATCTCAATTTTTGAATCCATTTTTACTCCTCCTCTATCCGATTACTTTCTATTGTACCGAACTCCTGAAAAAGATGATAGATAAAAACCCATTATTTTTTGACATAAAAAGAGCATTTGACAAAGCATTTGATATATACCAATTTATTTTTTATTCTTTTTTTGTTGACAAGAACATTCGCAAAAGGTTATGATTTTAAATGTTTCCAGATAAAAAACAAAAAGGAGGATAGTTATACCTTTTAGGATAGCGCCAGGTCTGTGTAAACAGATGACGAGGAGAGGGTTTATCGAAAGATTCGGCGGATGGCCCTAGGGACTGCACTCTACAGAAAATCCACAAAAAGTATCTGCAAAGATAAAACAAAAGGATTTTCCTGCAGCTGGAAGCATTCATACGAATTCATTATAGAAAGTAGGATGTTTTTTATGTGCGGAATTGTTGGAATGATTGGATTAAAAAATGTAACACCAGGATTGATTGACGGTCTAGAAAAATTAGAATACCGTGGTTATGATTCAGCTGGTATCTTTGTCTCAGATGGCACAACTGATTATCTGGTCAAAGCACAAGGCAGAATTCAAAATTTGAAAAACAAAATAAATATTGATACTACAGGAAATATAGGTATTGGTCATACACGTTGGGCAACTCACGGGCAACCTTCTGAAGAAAACGCCCATCCACATACTTCCCAAAGTGGACGCTTCGTGCTCGTTCACAATGGCGTAATCGAAAACTTTGAAGAACTTAAAATTGCTTATTTAGCAAATGACCACTTTATTGGTGAGACCGATACTGAGATTATCGCTCATCTAATTGAAACTTTCGCGAAGGATACTACAACGCAAGAGGCGTTTTTAAAAGCTTTGCGGGTCATCAAAGGTTCTTACGCTTTCGCTTTGATTGATCGGACAGCACCTGATGTTATTTACGTCGCTAAAAATAAAAGTCCACTATTAATCGGACTCGGCGATGGATTCAATGTGATTGCCAGCGATGCAATGGCTATGCTTGCTCATACGAAGGAATTCGTTGAGATTGAAGATGAAGAGATGGTTACCATCACATCAGAAAAAGTTATTATTCAAAATTTTGCAGGTGACATCGTAGAACGTTCTTCATTCGAAGCACAAGTAGATTCTTCAGATATCGAGAAAGGTACCTATCCTTTTTATATGCTGAAAGAAATCGACGAACAGCCTATTATCATGCGTCGTATCGCTCAAAAATACGTAACAGAAGACAATCGTGTCTCTCTTGATCAAAAGCTGGTCGATACATTGTCTGATAGCGATCGAATCTATATCATTGCTTGCGGAACTAGTTACCATGCGGGGTTAGCAGGTAAACAGACTTTGGAAAAATTGACACAGATCCCTGTTGAGGTTCATTTAGCCAGTGAATTTGGCTATAACACACCTCTTCTTTCAAAAAAACCATTCTTTATTTTCTTGAGTCAAAGTGGCGAAACAGCAGACAGCCGCCAAGTGCTGGTAAAAATCAACCGTCTCGGCTACCCTTCACTTACGATTACAAATGTTGCTGGTTCTACTCTTTCGCGGGAAGCATCCTTTACACTGCTATTGCATGCTGGACCCGAAATCGCAGTAGCATCAACGAAAGCTTATACTGCACAAATAGCTGTACTAACTTTATTAGCCAAAGCTATCGGTGATAAAAAAGAATTTGAAACTTCTCTTGTATTCGATATCACTCATGAATTGAGTTTAGTTGCTAATGCGATGGAATCGGTCATCGCCCAAAAAGATTATTTAGAAGAGTTGGCAGAAGTATATCTCAGCGATACAAGAAATGCCTTTTACATTGGACGTGGCGCTGACTACAACGTTTCTCTTGAAGCTGCTTTGAAATTGAAAGAAATCAGTTATATCCAGGCAGAAGGTTTTGCCGCTGGCGAATTGAAACATGGAACGATTGCTTTGATCGAAGAAGGAACACCAGTGATCGGAATCATCAGTGAAGAAGTGACTGGTGCGCATACTCGAGGAAACCTGAAAGAAGTCGAAAGCCGTGGCGCTAAAACACTAGTTATTGTCTCAGAGGGATTAGAAAAGGAAAGTGACCAGCTGGTGCTACCAACTGTCCACCCTTATCTAACTACTCTAACCACAGTCGTACCGACTCAATTACTTGCATATTACGCAACGCTATTACGGGGATTCGACGTTGACAAACCACGTAATTTAGCGAAATCAGTGACAGTAGAATAATAAAAGAACAAGGACCAGTGTCAGACATCTGACACTGGTCCTTGTTCTTTTATTTTTTATGAAAATATCTCTTAATCCAGTCCGATTTCTTCTTTGACTACTGCCACGATTTTATCGACATAGTAATTAACTTTCTCATCAGTAGGCGCTTCTGCCATCACTCGAAGTAATGGTTCTGTACCGGAAGGACGAACTAGGATTCTTCCTTCTGATCCCATTTCAGCTTCTGCCTCTTCAATCACTTTTTTGATTGCCGGAACATCCATCGCACCGTTTTTATCACTTACGCGGATATTCACTAATTTTTGCGGATAGATTGTTACCTCTGCTGCAAGCTCTGATAATTTCTTACCTGTCTGTTTCATGATATTCAGTAACTGAATTCCTGAAAGCATCCCATCTCCAGTTGTGTTAAAATCTAAGAAAATCATGTGCCCAGACTGCTCGCCGCCAAAGTTATAATCGTTTTTGCGCATTTCTTCTACAACGTAACGATCACCAACTTGTGTAACGACATCTTTCAAACCGATTCCTTCCACCGCTTTGTGGAATCCTAAGTTACTCATGACAGTCGTAACGATCGTATCTTTTTTCAATCGATTTTTTTCTGCCAAGTATTTAGCACAGATAAACATGATTTTATCACCGTCGACAATGTTTCCAAGTTCATCCACCGCAATAATACGATCGCCATCTCCATCGAAAGCTAGTCCAGCATCTGCTCCTTTTTCAACGACCATCTCAGCTAAACGTTCTGGATGGGTAGAGCCTACGCCATCATTGATATTTAACCCGTCTGGATTTGTGCCCATGGTATAAAAATCTGTTTCAAGATCGGCAAACAAACGATTAACACTTGTTGAAGTGGCTCCGTTTGCTGCATCGACACAAATGGTCAAACCGGAAAGGTCACCGTTGATCGTTTGTACAAGGAATTGAGAATATTTCAATAAGCCTTCTGGAAATTCTTCTACAGTTCCCAATCCTTCAGCTGATGGACGAGGCAATTCATCCACTTCAGCATCTAATAATGCTTCAATTTCTAGCTCTTGGTCATCTACTAGTTTAAAACCATCTGCACCGAAAAATTTGATTCCATTATCTTGTGCTGGATTATGAGAAGCAGAAATCATGACCCCTGCGCTTGCTTTTTGCAAACGTGTCAGATAAGCAACACCTGGTGTAGAGATCACACCTAGCTGGAACACTTCGATACCCACCGATAAAAGTCCTGAAATCAGCGCTTCTTCTAACATTTGACCTGAGATTCTTGTATCCCGCCCTACTAACACGCGTGGGCGTTTTCCTTCTTCTTCATGCTGGCTTAGGACATAACCTCCGCACCGTCCCAGCTTAAATGCAAGTTCTGGCGTAAGTTCCTTGTTGGCTTCACCGCGTACGCCGTCTGTTCCAAAATATTTACCCATAGTTGTAAAATTACTCCTTTAACTTAATTTTCTGAGGAATTTGTTCTGCTCATTTGTGTTGATTCGCTTGTTTCTGATGTTTCTTCTGTACTTGTGGTCGAGTTACTTGTCCCAGATTCCGAACTGGAAGAAATGGTTGTTGTCGATGGTTCCGTTCCTGAATCAGCAGATGAAATACTTCTACTCGTACTTGTATTTTCTTGTGTCCGACTGCTCGTCGAAGCAGAGCTACTGCTTGACGTTTGCAACACGGGTGTAATCTCCACACTAACTGATTCGGGCTTGATACTTAACCCCTCTTCTACTGGTATTTCAATTTTACGAGTTGTTCGATGATTGATACCTGAGACATTGATCGGTACAGCAATACTGTCACCGATCGATGCAAGCAAATCGCTAGAGCCGCTTACTTCTGCTTCCAGTTTTGAAAAACTGAAATCATAGCTTTCTACCCCGGCAGCTGGTGTTCCTTGCTGTATCCCATAAAGTCGTACCGACTTGCTTGGCTTGATCGAATCAGCTCTCACTGTTACTTGCACTGGATCAGAGACGATACTTAATACTTCCCCTGCTGCATTCAGCGCCTGTATTGGGACCTCACTATTAATCCCATCATCTGTGACCATCGAAGCGTCCACATCAGCTACTACTCGTTTGATTTCTGCCAATGTTTTGTCACCTGTAGTGATAGAGACTTTTTTAGGACTAACGGAAGTATCATCAAGTTCATATCCAGATGGTGTGAACGTTGAAGGAATCAACGTTTCCACATCGAAATCTTTTATTACCTTTTTCTCAACCGTTACTGTAATAGTCGATGGTTCGATCTTTGCTGTGACAGCACTGCTCAAATTTTGAATTTTTAGCGGAACCTCATGTGTTCCTTCGCCCAGCTTAGTGATATCTGCTGTGACGCGGAACATCCGTGTATCTTCGTTTGCCTCTGCATTCAACTGAACTCGGTTTGCACTGGAAAGTTTGACAGTCACTGCATTTTCATATCCATGGATATAGTAGCGCTTTGAATCATAAGAAATCTTGATCGGCACCCCAGTAACTGTTTGATTATACGCTTCATTTCCAGAAAGCGTATTTGGAACGGACTGGCCATTTGCATTGAAGTACAGCGCAATACTGAACAGCAATGCAATAAAACTGTAAAGAATGCTTGTCCGTTTCTCTTTTGAGATCATTTGCGATCCCCTCCCTTAGTCATACCGTCTAGGAAAGATTGAATCACGTTTTTCTTGTTTTTTGTTTTCTCTTCAGCAATCAGTTCTCTACGCAAAATTGCCAAATATTCTTGCTGGGATAAGCCAGCCATCAGTTCATTATCTAATGTAATGCTGACATCCCCAGTTTCTTCAGAGACAACGATGGTAATCGCGTCGCTGACTTCGCTTATACCGACAGCTGCCCGGTGTCGAGTCCCGAATTCTTTTGGAATCAACATACTTTCTGATAGAGGAAGATAGGCGCTTGCTACTGCGATCTTTCCTTCTTTTACAATAACTGCACCGTCATGCAGCGGTGTATTAGGAATAAAGATATTGATCAGCAGCTCTCCAGTGATATCTGCATCTAATGCAATTCCTGTCTCAATATACTCATCTAATCCAGTATGACGTTCGATAGTGATCAACGCACCGATTTTTCGCTTGGACATATATTGGATGGCTTTGTCAAAAGACAAGATCATCTTCTCATCTTCCTGCTGTTCGCTTTTTGATTGTTTGAAAAGCGAACTGCGTCCAAGATGTTCCAGTCCTCTCCGGATTTCCGGCTGAAAAATCACGATAGCAGCTATCACCCCGTACGTAATGACTTGGTTCATCAGCCAAGACAAGGTGTGCAGACCAATGATTTCCGCTACGATTCGGATAACAATAAAAATAGCTACACCTTTCAGAAGCTGAATCGCTTTTGTGCCTCGCAGCAGTTGGATCAGTTTGTATACAAGATACCAGACAACCAGAATATCAAGTATGTTCACCAAAAAATTCAGAGAGAACAAGTCACCGGAAAACATTTGCTGCCAATAGTCCAAATTAAAAAGTTCCCCGATTTGAAATGACATAAAAAGCCTCTCTTCTCTTTTGAGATTTCCTCTCTAGTATATCATATGTTTTAATTTTAGAAGCTGATCTGCTCGTATTTTTCTTGAGAAAAACGCATAATTTTCAAGAAAATTGCAAGTATGCGTTTTATTTTTCTCTGCAATAAATATTTTTAAACTTCAGAGAATTATTCATTATATTTTTTCTGTTATTTTTCCTTTTTTTCTTTTGTAGCTTGTTCCATTTTTTTACGTCGTTCTGCTCTGGCAGCTCTTCTAGCAGCTCTTCTTTCTTCTGCTTCAAGGTCCGTCGTTTTTTCTTTTCTAGTCTTAACGGGTACATCGATAGATTCCTCTGGTTCAAGTCGTTTCTTGATTTTTTCTAATTCTCCCGTCAGTGCAGCATAGTTGTAAAAACGAGTTTTAGCATCTTTGACAGTCTTTTCAAATAAAGATTTCGCAAGACTTGGATTAGCATTTTCTAGCGAGGAAAAACGAACTTGTTTCCTCATGAAATTAGGCATAGTAGAAAAATCAGGTTTTTTGTAGTCCAAAGTCATTGGGTTCTTGTTTTTTTCGACCATTGCAGGGTTATATCGATATAATGACCAATAACCAGAAGAAACAGCTTCTTTTGCTTCTTTAAGCGATTCTTTCATTCCGCCAAGCAAGCCATGTGTGATACAAGGCGTATAGGCAATGATTAAAGAAGGTCCAGGATACTTTTCTGCTTCTTCAAATGCCTTTATCGTCTGCATTTGATTGGCTCCTGAAGCAATTTGCGCCACATAAACATTTCCATATGTCATCGCCATCATTCCTAGATCTTTCTTTGAAGCATACTTTCCACTAGCCGAAAATTTAGCGATTGCCGAAGCTGGTGTTGCTTTTGAGGTTTGACCGCCAGTATTGGAATAGACTTCGTTATCCAAAACAAGAATATTCACGTCTGCTCCGCTGGCAAGTACATGATCGATCCCGCCAAAACCAATGTCGTAAGCCCATCCGTCTCCACCAATCATCCATTGGCTGTTTTTTACGAATAGATCCTTTCTCTTGTATATATCCTCCAGTTCAGGGACAATTGATCGTTCGCTTTCGATCGCAGCTTGCAGTTTTGCTGCTCTTTGCTGCGTTCCTTCACTCTCAAACATGTGTACCAACCAGTCTTCCATCAATTCTCGTAGTTCTTCTGATACTTTTGGCAATACTTCTTTGATTGAACTTGCCAAAGCCTCGCGACGAGTCTGTGCCGCTAGAAGCATACCATAACCAAATTCAGCATTATCTTCCAATAAAGAATTTGACCATGCAGGCCCTTGACCACATTCATTTGTCGTATAAGGAGAAGCAGGAGAAGCACCGCCCCAAATAGAAGAACAGCCTGTCGCATTCGCGATCATCATTCGATCACCGAACATTTGTGTCAATAATTTTACATAAGGTGTTTCGCCACAGCCTGAGCAAGCGCCCGAGAATTCAAGAAGCGGTTGATTGAATTGTGTAGACAAGACAGTATTCTTTCCTTTGACTGGATTTGCTTTTTGTCTTAATGTCATTGCAAAAGCCCAATTCACAGCTTGTTCTTTCTGTTCTTCATAAGGCTTCATCACTAAAGCTTTTTCTTTTGCGGGACAAGCCTCTACACACAGACCACAACCTGTACAGTCTTCCACTGAAACTTGGATACGGTATTTTACGCCGTCTGCGCCTCGCATTTCTCTCACGATAAATCCTTCTGGCGCTTCTTCCATTTCCTCTTCATCTGCTAAAAATGGACGGATGGCAGCATGAGGACAAACAAAGGCACATTCATTACACATCGTACAGCGATCACTAATCCACTCAGGTACTTCTAAAGCGACGCCCCGCTTTTCCATAGAAGCCGTTCCTAAAGGCATCTCTCCAGTTGTCATTCCATTTGCTACAAGTGTACCAACAGAGAGTTGATTTCCTTCCTGTGCATTCACTGGTTCAAGTATTTCTTGTACATAACCAGTGTTCCTTTTATTGATTTTTTCAGGCATCTCCAACGTTCTCCAATGGTCTGGGATCGCGACTTGATGAAGCAGTTCGGTCGTCCGATCGATTGCTTGTATGTTTTTTTCTACGATAGCCATTGATTTATGTCCATAGCTTTTCAGGGCTTCTTCTTTTAGCAGCGGAATCACCTCATCAAAAGGAATGATGTCAGCTAATTTAAAAAAAGCCGTTTCCATTGCGGTATTGATCCGGCGTCCCAAACCGACTTCTTGGGCCAATCTCATGGCATTGATCGTATAGAATCTAATGTTATTTTCAGCCAAGTAACGTTTTAATTTTAAGGGCAGATGCGTTTCTAATTGTTCGTCGCTCCAAAGAGTATTCAATAAAAAAATGCCACCTGGCTTCAATCCTTTGACCAAGTCATAGCTATGCAGGTAAGCTGGTGTGTGACAGGCAACAAGGTCCGCATGCTCGACAAGATACGCAGAACGTATCGGCGTATCTCCAAAACGAAGATGAGAGACAGTTAGACCGCCAGATTTTTTCGAATCATAATAAAAATAGCCTTGCGCATATTTATCGGTGTGATCTCCAATAATCTTGATAGCTGATTTATTTGCTCCGACTGTTCCGTCAGATCCAAACCCCCAAAACTTGGCCTGGAATGTTTGCGGTTCTGTCAAATCCAGACTTTCCTTTGGTTCCAAAGATTGATAAGTCACATCATCAACGATCCCTATGGTGAAACGTTTTTTGCGTATGCTTGGGTCTTTTTTCAATTCATCAAAAACTGCTGAGATTTGGTCGGGAGTCACATCTTTAGACCCCAATCCGTAGCGACCACCAATAACAGCCGGGCGAAGTTCAGAATCATATAATGCACTTTGAACGTCTAATAAGAGAGGTTCTCCACCTGCCCCTGGTTCTTTACTTCGATCAAGAACAGCAATTGTTTTTACTGTATGAGGCAACTTTTGCACGAATCTTTCCACTGGAAAAGGACGATAAAGATGGATATTCAAAAAACCTGTTTTCCGTCCGTTTGCATTCAAGTAATCAATCGTTTGTTCAATCGTCTGTGCAACTGATCCCATAGAAACAATGACTTCTTCCGCATCGTCTGCTCCGTAATAAGTCACCAAGTCATAAGAAGTTCCTCGTAATCGGTTGATCTCTTTCATATATTTTTGAACGATTTCAGGTAATTTATCATAATAGGGGTTGATCGTTTCCCGTTGTTGAAAATGGATGTCTGGATTCTGGTTCGTACCACTAACAGTCGGATGATTGGGATTCATCCCTCGTTTACGAAATGAAGCTAATTTCTCCTGATTGATCAGAGGAGCTAATTCTTCATATTCCAAAACTTCGATTTTTTGAATCTCGTGACTCGTACGGAATCCATCAAAGAAATTCAAAAAAGGGACTTCTCCTTCAATAGAAGCAAGATGGGCAACAGGTGCTAAATCCATCACTTCTTGTACACTGCTTTCAGCTAACATAGCAAATCCTGTTTGTCTTGCAGCCATCACGTCTCCGTGATCTCCGAAAATATTCAACGCATTTGTCGTCACTGCCCGACTAGCAACGTGGAAAACACTTGGCAGTAGTTCCCCAGCAATCTTGTACATATTCGGTATCATCAAAAGCAGCCCTTGTGAAGCGGTATATGTAGTTGTCAGTGCACCAGTTTTCAATGATCCATGGACCACACCAGCTGCTCCTGCTTCGGATTGCATTTCTACTACTTTTACTGGTTGACCGAATACATTTTCTTTTCCTGCTGCTGACCATTGATCTACTAATTCAGCCATGGTCGAACTGGGTGTTATTGGATATATTGCAGCAATCTCGGTAAATGCATAAGAAATATATGCGGCTGCCGTATTGCCATCCATTGTTTTCATTTTTCGCATGATTCATCATCCTTGTTCATATTCTCTCTTATTATCTGTTCCATTATAACGTAAAACATTCCATTTTTTTCTTTTATTTATAAAAATATTTTACATATATCTATTTGAATTGGTCATCTAATTTTTAGACAAACAGTCTAAATCGTTGCCTTTTTTTGTCAGACATGTATAAACTATAAGCGAAAGAGGTGTTTTAACATGGATATATCAGTGATTGATGCAACGAAAACAAATACACAAAAAGGAATCCTTTATGGTTCATCGAATGCTCCTAAAAAAATGGTCGAATTCATCAACTTAGCTTGTCCGTATTGCCGACAATGGTTTGAAGAATCTTATGATCTATTAGAAAAAGCAGTCCAAAGCGGGCAATTGCAGCGAGTGATCAAATTGTTCGATAAAGAAAAAGAAAGCTTGCAGCGAGGAAACGTGATGCACCGGTATCTCACAATCAGCGATGGTCAAAAAGCGATCAAAGAGATCAAACAAATATTCGATACTCAAGACGAGTGGAAACATCTTTCTCTCCAAGAAGTAGCGGATTTTGCAGTAGATAAACTAAAGCTGACAGAACAAAAAGACGAACAGCTGAGCCAAGCTGTCATCAACGAAGCTGAGCAAGCACATATTCGATTTGTTCCGACTGTCATCTTGGGTAAAGAAATCTTTGATGAATCTATTTCAATAGAGGAATTAAAAGAATTGATCCAAACAAAATAAAAAAATAAGGAGCGTGGGACAAAAGTAAAGAACAATTTTGTCTCACGCTCTAAACACGTATAAACGGCGGAAGCAGAAGCAACTCCTTCTTATTTCTTGGAGTTAAACGCTTCTGTCCCAGCCTCCTTATTCCGAATAAATGGTGTCCAAAAGCTTGCATCTGCCAGATTATCTCATTTCTTATGACAAGCTGAGCAAATTATCTCCACCAAATAATTTATTCATATTTTTGACTTGCGCATACTAACTAATTCTTAAATTTTCATACAAAATTTCTCAATTTCCCTTAACGAGTAATATTTATGTACGGTGATTCTCACTAGTATCCCAATCACTTTTTAAGTTATCCCGATTTCAATTCTACTTCAAAAATAGTTGCTTTTATGTATGCTGTTAGTTGATTAAATGGTCATTTGTTGAGCTAGGTCGTTTATTTTAAACAAGTTGTTTCTTTAGCTTATACCTATCTCGTCTACCAAACGCAAGATGGCAAACATAAATGCATACGCATCTGTATTTGCCACTTTGATTCGTATAAAGCTAACAACTATTAACTCCTCTCAGCTAATAGTTGCTCTCTTTTTTATTCAGATTCATTTTTGCTGATCACAGCCTAGTATTTCAATGGTTTTGAACACTAAACCAAATTGTTCCATTACAACATTCACTGGCTGATGAAATGGATTAGTAGATTTCGATTATTCAAAGCGATTTTCTATTGGTGGATCGTGTTCCCAACTAATAAGACGGATTCCAAACCTATCGTACAGATCTTCTAAACCACTTATAAATTTTGCACCTATTTCAGGTGTTTTATTGCGTGGATATTCTATTGTTACGCCATTAAATGGATACCAATTAGGATTAGGCTCTCTTTCTTTCTGTACATCTCCCATAAAATAGTTAGCACTTTCTGGGACATAATATATTCTTCGACCATCCTCTAATTCATCTAATAAGATATTTCGTGATCGTCTATCACTTGCTAAATGTAGACGCCACGTGCGATACCATGCCATGCTACCTGCATCTGCAGAAAATCCATCAAATAATGCAACAATTGTATCTTCTATCACAATCCTTTCCCCATCTACTTCATATTCTAATCTAAAATCAAACTCCCCTCGGGTAATTTCTGGTCTTGGTGGCTTAGGACCCAATATTATTCTACTTAAAACCGCATTCGTTCCCAGATGAAACACAGCTATAACAACAATAATAATTAATATTTTGTTTCTATTTGATAAATTTCTCATTATTCGCACATCACCTCTACATTCTCACATATTAGTTCGTAATACTCCTTTAATATCAAAATATCTACTAGTCGTAATAATATTCGCTATGAATTCCTACTACTCGTATAAGAAAGGCCAAATCATCAGCTTTTACTTGCTGATGATTTGGCTTGTTTCTATTTATCGTAATTGTTTTCTAATCACCAAAATTGTTAACAATCGGTTCAGATATTACCCAGTTGATTAAGGTAATTCCGTATTGTGTCAAAACTTCTTGCGCTTCTCCGAAATTAAGTACAGTTCTTATGTATCCACTTTCTCCTAATATAAAGTCTACCTCTCTTCTAAAACCTTCCTCGAGATTTCTAAGGGCTATATGTGGTTTTAATGACATTGATTGTACATTTTCCCCCATATAATATTGCGCACTTCCTCGACTAAAATAGATTCCTAGATCGTCCCCAAAAGGTAGATCTTCTCTACCACTAGCTAATCTACTTCTCCATCTTCGTTCTCTTTTCATAGAACCTGCGCTGAACTCACATCCGTTAAACTCAGCTATGACAGTATCTTCAATTATGTTAATCTGTCCATCTAATTCGTATTCAATCCTAAATGGAAATTCTCCATAGGTGATTTCCGGTTCGGGTATTTTAGGCGAGATTAATGCAAAGAAAGGAAATATTAAGCTTGGTAACATCAAAAACACTCCTCCTATAATCACAATTCCCGATGCAATCCAAAATATAATTTGTACAATTCTCATTGATCCATTGTATTCCATTTTATTCCCCCTATTACTATTCATATCCGCCTATCTATATCGATCTTCCAATGCAGACATAATTGCTTCCATACCTTGATTTTTTACTGAGTTACCTATGCGAGATATCATTCTCCACTAAGGTGCATCATATTGTCTATCTAACATGATTAATTCTCCAATAGGTGTATACTCCTCCAAAAACAACATTTAATGCATCTCCTTCGACAACATAAGCTACCGTGTTTGCTGTATATGTGTTTGAGTCTAATTCATAAGCAGATAAATTTACTGTCGCTGGATTAAATATAATCCATTCGTATTTATAGCTACTTAATTTGCTGCTTCAGCACCACCTTTTGAATGTCCGATCATTGTGATTTCAATAGTAGGATTTACGTGGACAGCCCTCACCGTTTACCCTGACCATTATAGAAATCGCTTACTTTTTTGAACTACGCAACAAAGGATACAATGCTCCTAACTTCACTGTCTCCATTTTTGTCCACTAAGGAATATAAAAAATAGGCATTAGTTCATTTAATTCGGTCACAACACATTACCTTTTAAATCATTATACTGTATCTCATACATTATTATCAATAAACTATTATAAAAATGCAAAAAATGCTTTATCAATCTATTTTGTAATTGGTCATAATATCATTGAAATCAACCCTGTATCGATTTTTCCTATGAATCTCGTCTCTTTGTGATTGACGAAAAAGAGGCAAGACAGACACTGGAATGGTAATTTTACCCACTATTTTGCTCCAACTATTTGTAATCGTACCCACTTTTGAAATACCAAGATGATCATTTTAATTGATATGCTGATTCCCAAGCAAAACCCCAAGAAATTAAATGCTCTATCGCATCTAGCTTCTTGGGTTTTGCTTATATAAATTCCAACATTTAAATTTTTTATGCTGTTCGGTTTCAGAAATGCCGTTTTTGCTTATATCACAATATCAAGATGTCAAATTATTCGTGTTGCCGATGACTTTGATTAATTTTTTTCAAATTGTTTATTAAGACTAATGCTGTCTTTTTGCAGATACCAATGTTCGAACTTTTTAACATTATCATATGATCCTGCAAGTTTTAACTTCTTACCATTAGATGTTATCAAAGTTATAATTAACCTTGCCTTTTTCCCATTAGGATCTTTTATTTTATGAATTTTCTGCAGGTAATCTCTCCTAATGGTAACTATTTTTACCTCATCAGTGCTGATAAACCATTGATCATCCACATACATACTGCCTGTTATGTTGTGTTTTTCCATTTCTTCCGAGAACGAAAAGTTTAAGGCTCGTTCTTGCTTCCAAAGTTGAATGAGTCCATGGATTGGACTTAGTGTGAGAATTGAGAACAACAATAAGAATCCATATCCTCCCGCAAACATCCCTAAGGCTATACTGTCTCTCCATCCATAAGTAGGATTAGAAGAGAAAAGAGTCACCGTTTGTAATAATATGAAAAGGAATAATCCAGCACAAACACCAAAGATAACAACTCCAAACATTGAATTTTTATACAATGACCATTTATTTATAGGCTTTTCTTTCATTTTACTTCCCCCTACTGTTCTGTTCACACGGAATGAATTCAAAGTTCATAAGCCCTCCTCTTTAACGGGCAATTAAAAATGGCTTTTTCAAAGCGATTCAGATTCATTGGGTTGAACTATTACTCAATAATGACGAAGCCATTTTTCATAATCTGTATCAAATCTCCTCTTTGATCATATGAATACGACTTGCTAACTATACTTTAAACAAGCTTGTTTTAAGCGGTTACAGGTGGGTTGTAATCTCTATTCATCTCATTAGCAAATAACTTGCCGAAAAGTCTACTGAAATTAAAGCAGATAGTGGAAGAATTATTTAGCCAGGATAGACACTATTTGTGAAACACATGTCTTTACTTTTGAAATTCTATGATGAAAAGCCTTGGAATACAGTAGCTCTTAATTGGTAATACTTTTTCCATTATAAATAACCTCTTTTCATTTTATATTTATCCCCTCTAAAAATAATATCTAATCTAATATTTTAAACTTATATTTCCCTCGCTGTGCTAATAGAGCATTACTAAATAAATAGAAACTAGAAAAAAGCATTACGCCTGCCAGAATAAACCAATTATTTGAAACTATAAACGCCACCATAGAAGAAACAGAAAACAGTATAAGCATTATAAAAATTATCAACAACCTTGATCCTTCTTTTATAGATTCAGGAAACAGTATAATTTTAGTACTAGACAAATTGTTTACACCGATTAGTGTTAAAATATCTTTATTCTTCTTGCTAACATAACCCTTTATGCACAAAAGAACAGCTATACTTAAAGTAACAAATAAATAACGAATCTCAATAGAAAAATCACTATAAATACTCTCTAGGATAGGACCGACAATTGAAGAAGTCACTACCGCAAATGCTGGACCTATCCAAGCAACATTAGAATGTTCTTTCTCTCTTTTCCTTTGTAAATCTTTGTTGAGTATTAATCTATTTATTTCTTCTGCAGGCAAGTTAATTTTCATAACCTTATGGGGGATTATCCAATTGAAAATTGGAAAAAGGTAGCCTCCCCAAAAAGTATAGTGATCCGTGTCAATCAGATAATAACCTGATTTTGATTCCAGAATAACATATCTCAAAGCCGAACGAAAATTTTTCATGAATATCCATATTCTCACTGTTTCCACACCTAATTCCCCCAATTCCAATTAAATGGATTTATAGCATCACCAATTATGTTAACTGACTGACCAACCTCATTGATAAAATTGATGCCCCTATCCCATGCTTCAACAATGCTATATATCTATCAAACAAAAAATGGAAAACTAAATACTCGCGCACATAAATTTTACATTCTGTTTTTTATAAGACTAATAATAATCATTGAAAAAATTTCTTATCGGTGGCGCATATTCCCAATTGATTAATGTGATCCCATATTCTGCAAGTATTTTACGAGCTTCTTCTAAGTCATAGTGAGAAAAATGCATAAAACCTGCAATACGATCACGGACTGTGAGCTGTGGCTTGCTTTCACCATCATTCATAAAATATCCAGCAGAGCCACTACTTAAAGTGATTGTTACATCTTCACTTTCTATTATTAAGAATTCATAATGAAATGCTTTCAACTCTCCACTATTATTTAAAAGTTTTATACTCCAACTTCGTCTAGGTTGAGTTGTCACATTCCCTCTAAAACTTCCTATAAATTCTGCAATCACCGTATCTTCAATCAAAATTCTTTCCTCATTTATTTCATATTCAAGACTAAACGGAAATTCTCCATATGTAATCTCTGGCAATGGTGGTGCTGTAGTTCTCCAAATAAATACAATAACTGTGAATAGAAAAAATCCAACGATCGATATAAATGTTATGAGACCTGCTCGAAGTAAAACCCGATATAATAAAAATGCTGTATTTCGCTTTACTATATCTAGAAAAATAAAAAGTACTGCAATCATAATGATAGTAAAAGTTGTAAAAAAGCACACTTTTTGCCCTCCCTTTATAAACATCAATTCTCAAATTCTAAACCAAATCTTGATAGTTCAAGTTCAGGTATAACGTATACCAACCATACATCCCAATTACTATTTATGAACTTATGATTATCACTGAATAAATCACTCCATCCCCTTGTTAAAACTTCTACATTAATTACACCTGGTTGTTTTCGACTAGCTAATCCAATGAACTTATCAACCATCCTTATCCACCAACCACAAGAATCTTGACCAGAAGCAAGAAAAACAGTTCTCAAGGTTGATCGAGCAGTTCCTTCCAGTTTTTAATTAATCTCCAGTCATAGATAAATACTTGATCCTATCTATATCAGGACTTCTATATTAAGCAAAAGTTTATGTATAAAACTAAAATCTTCATTCAGTTGTCTCCCCGCTTTTTATACGATTGTATTAAAAAACAATAGAAGCCTTTCAAAATTATGTTACACCAGTAAAGTTGGAATTATAGTTTGACGGAAGAAAAGCAAGTATAGCTTTTAAAAAAAACTGATACATTCGCATCTCCTGCTTCATGTATCAGTTTTTTCTTTGGATTAAACTGCTTCTTCACGCAGTTTTTCCGCAAATTCATTTATTTTGCGAATTCGGTGATTAATTCCCGATTTTGATATTGCACCTGAGGGAATCATTTCCCCTAATTCTTTCAAGCTGACCTCTGGATGTTGAAGCCGAAGTTCTGCGATTTCCTGAAGTTTTTCAGGAAGGGCATGTAGACCGATCTTTGCTTCGATCAATTCGATGTTTTCGATTTGTTTAGAAGCCGCATCAATCGTCTTGTTCAGATTTGCTGTCTCACAATTGACTAGACGATTGACCGAATTTCTCATATCCCGTACGATTCGAACATCTTCAAATCGGAGCATTGAGTTGGTTGCACCAATCAATGTTAAGAAATCAGCAATTTTTTCTGCTCCTTTTAAATACGAAATATAGCCATTGCGCCGTTCAAGCGTTCGAGCATGTAGACCGTAATAATTTAACATATCGCAAATGTCTTGGTTATGCTGTTCATAAATAGAAAATATTTCCAAATGATAACGGCTCGTTTCCGGATTATTGACTGAACCTGAGGCCATAAAAGCACCACGTAAGTAAGAACGCATTTTTTGCGAATTTCCCATAATCTCGTCCGAAACGTGTCCATTGAACATCATACCATCCATGATATCAAGATCCATCAACACATCTTTTGTGCCTTGCTTCAACCGGACGATATAGACATTGTTCTTTTTTAATTTCATTTTTTTACGAACGAGTAGCTCACTTCGTACCTGATAATGATCTTTCAAAAGAGAATAGATACGTCTGGCAATTGCAGCATTTTCTGTTTGGACGTTCAAAATAAACTGCTGGTTCACAATACCTAAAGAGCCGTTCATTCGCAGCAAAGCAGCTAATTCCGCTTTCGCATGTTCTCGATGAACTTCCAAACCAGTTAGTTCTTTCTTCACATCTGCAGCAAATGACATCCTATTCTCCTCCTTTCTCCAACAATAAATTGCTTAATATTTTGAACCGAAAACTAAACGGAACAATTCTTCTACTACTTTGTCTCCATCGTGGAAGACACCACCATCTTTCAATTCTAAAAAGTCGGTGGAAATCACTCGACATCCTTCATTTCTCAATCCGTTGAAGTCGTGTGCGACTTGTACTAGATACTCATCATAGATCTCTGGGTCCATATAATCTTCAGGCACTTTTTCCGTATTGACCAATACTGTATCGATAAAAGGCTGATTCAAATGCTTGTGTAAAACACGTATATGATCGGCATCTGTGAAATGTTCCGTTTCCCCTTTTTGAGTCATGATATTACAGATATAGACGGTTTCAGCAGTTGTCTTGAGCATTGCTTCGCCGATTTCTGGTATCACTAAATTTGGAAGGATACTGGTGAATAAACTTCCGGGTCCCAAAACGACCATGTCGGCGTCCATAATTGCTGAAACGACTTTTCGAGCCGCTTTGGCTTCACTTTTATCATTTGTGTTGCAGACATACACACGGTCAATGGTTTTACGGTCGATCGCGATTTTAGATTCTCCTACTGCAGTCGTTCCGTCTTTAAAAACAGCATGCAAGGTCAAAGGAGTTTCTGAAGAAGGATAAACATGTCCATCTACATGCATCATTTTTGCTAATAATTGAATCGCCTCATAAGTGCTTCCCCGCATCTCGGAAACTGCGGCAATGATCAGATTACCGATCGTATGATTGGCTAAAAACTGATCTTCCTTTTTGAAACGGTATTGGAAAATATCTTCATAGAATTGTGGCATATCCGATAACGCCACTAAGACATTTCTCAAGTCACCAGGAGGAGCCATAGCGATCGATTCTCTGATTGCACCGCTGCTTCCACCATCATCTGCAACAGTCACTACTGCTGTGATATCTGCTCCTTGATTTCGTAAACTTTTCAGGATAACTGGCAGACCAGTGCCACCGCCGACCACTACGATCTTTGGTTTTCTTATCCGGTAGGTTTTCATTTTCACGACCGGTTCACCGTCTCTTTCCTTTTATCCTTGTCCCGATGTGTCACATTGACTTTATAGTTTTTCCCTAAAGCATTTGCCAAACGTTCAGTCAATGCCACAGAACGGTGTTGACCGCCTGTACAGCCGATTGCAACTGTCAAGCTGCTTTTTCCTTCTTTAATGTATCCAGGCAATACAGTTTCCAGAAGATCCAAAAATTTATGGTAGAATGATTGCGTTTCATCAAAGGACATCACATAATCATAGACTGGCTGATCTTTTCCGGTCAATGGTCTTAGTTCCGGGATATAATGAGGGTTGGGCAAAAAACGCACATCCATCACAATATCCGAATCGATCGGCAACCCGTATTTAAAACCAAATGATACAAATTCGATCCGAAATCCTTGGTCTCCCTTTGATTTGAATGACTCATTGATTTTTTCACGTAATTGTCGTGGTGTCAATGTTGTCGTATCAATGATCACGGAAGCTTGGGCTTTCAAGTCGTCTAGTATCGCCCGTTCTTTACGTATCCCTTCAGTGATCAAACCGTCCATCGCCATTGGATGTGCTCGTCTTGTTTCTTTGTAGCGAGCCACTAGTTCTTCGTCTGAAGCATCTAAAAATAAGATAGAAGTGTCGATGAAGTTCGTATTTTCGATTTCGATCAGCATGTTTTGGATTTCTTCAAAGAAGGAACGAGAACGCAAATCCACTCCTAAAGCCATTTTTGTGACTTTACCTGATTCTTTGATCAATTCCCAGAATTTTGGAATCAATCGAGGCGGCATATTATCGATACAAAAATAGCCCATATCTTCAAAACTTTGGATAGCTACTGTTTTCCCTGCACCACTCATACCTGTTATGATGACTAATTGCAAATTATCTGTCATATTTACGAACCCCTCTCACATTGTGCATAATAAAATTATATCATTCCGGGCGTATCATTACCAGTTTTCTTTTTCTTTTACAAAAAGATTTGGACCAAATATCTTTTAGGATATTTGCCCCAAATCTAATTTTTTTACTTTTCCGATGCTGTATCCAATGCCTCGCTTCTTTCAGCTAATGCACGTTCGATCGTTCGATCCGCTAAAATAGATTGAGCATCGATCACTGGGTAATGATTATCTTCAGCAAATTCATGCATCAAAGATAATTCTGTGCAACCTAGGATGACTTTTTCACAGTTTAGGCGCTCTACCGCTTCCTCTAAGATTTCGTAATAGAGCTCTTGATTCAAATAATCCGATTCCTTGATCTCATGATAGATCAGGTAATTGATTTTTTCTTGAAGCGCAGTATCAGGAATCACTGTTTCGAAACCAAGATTTTTGACTTCGCGTTCATAGATTCCAGCTTTCATACTTCCTTCTGTTCCTAGAATCGCTACTCTCCCTGTCGTATGCTGACGGACAAGTTCATTTGCTGCTTCTCTTGGCATATGCAGGATAGGAATATCCGTTGCCGCTTGTAATTCTTCAAAAAAGTAGTGTGCGGTGTTACAAGTCAACACAATGAAGTTTGGTCGCAATAAATTTTGTTTCTCAATATCATCCAGCAGAAACGGCATTGGATTTTCTTCTGATCGATCTAAAATATAAGCTGTACGATCAGGAACTGTTGCATGATTGAATAAGACATAATTCAAATATTCTTGATCTTTTGTAGCTTTCGTTCGGTGGTTGATCAAGCGAACAAAACTTTCTGTCGCCATCGTGCCCATTCCGCCTAAAATACTGAAAAAATTCTCCATGAACTAGCCTTCTTTCACATGAAAATACTTTTTGAATCTTGGAATATAGTTATGGAACATATATTTCATCAACAACCAGCGCTTGATTGACCGGTCTTTTTCATAAAACACAGTAGTACCGTAACGATTTTCTTTGATCATTTGCTCAGCTAGTTTTTTGTCTTCATTTTCCCTAGCATATTCTAAAAAGATTTTTTTGGGCACACCCATCCATAATCTTGCTTTATCTGATTGATTCGTTCCATAGGTCGTTTCAACAAAGGGTTTGTTGAACACTCGATCTTCTGTGACAAAACGAGCCAGATTCAAGCCGTTCAATGTCACAAAGAAACTGCTACGACCTTGTCTCAAATTGATTTCAAATAATTTATATTCTCCATCTCTAGGATCATACTTCATATCGAAATTGGCAAAGCCGGTATATTCGATTTTTTCCAAAAATGCTTTAATGGTTTGATAGATTTTTTCGTTATAATCTGGCATGATCACAACGTAATTACCAATCGATGCTGGTGTAGGATCTTCTAACAGTGGATGACCAAGACACATCATCCGAACTTGATGATCTTCATCTACATAAGCATTTAGCACACGCATATTACTATCATCACCCGGGATAAAATCTTGTACAATCATTTCACTAGTATAACCGGCTTCGTATATCCGGCCTAAAATTAAATCGAACTCTTCTCTAGTCTCTAAAATAAAAGCTTTTTTTCTTCCTTCAAATTGGACAGAAAGATACTCCACACTGTTTGCAGGTTTCAAAGCAACTGGGAATTCAAAAGGCAATTCCTGTTCCAAATGTCCATTTACTAACATTTCTTCTCTGACGATCAATGTTTTAGGATACGGAAGATCATATTCTTCACAAACTTCATAAAAGCTTACTTTATTGATCAGTCTTTCAAATAAAGAATAATCAATATATGGACAGATAAAATATTCTGACAGCTCTTGTTTATGTTGGGAGATCAATTCTGCATATCCATCACCACAAGCAATCAAAAGATATTTTTTACTCTTATCAGAATATCTTTCTTTTGCCAAACGAAGCATCGTCTCGATAAATACAGAGTCTTTATCAAATCCTGGAATAACTTCTACATTGACAATTTTACTGTAGCGGGTAGGGGCTAACTGATCCGAAGCATATGCTTGGCAGATTTTGCCGTATGCTTCATTAAAAGAACGTGCCATACCATAAACGTTCATGTCGCTTCCTAATAATATAGGGATAAATTCTTCATTTTCAATACTGTTCATCATTATCTCTCACTTACTCATAATCTCTTGTTTTTCTTTTCCAACTACACAAGGAATATCATACCATAAAGAAAAAAGCAATCAAAGGAAACTCCTCCGATTGCTCAATTCTTTTTTGAACGGATTGAACTTATAGGAAGTTTTTATCTATACCAATCAGTGTAGAAAGAACTACCATGTAATGATTCTAGAACACTGATATTAATAAAACAAGCAAAAATTCATTTTTTTATGTTTTTTTAACTATCTCAGCTATCTATCCTCTTTATACCATTATTTTTTTCAAATAGTGACCTGTATAACTTTCTTTTACGTTAATGATTTCTTCTGGTGTTCCAGTCGCAAGGATCGTTCCTCCACCTTCTCCACCTTCTGGTCCTAAATCAATGATATAATCTGCTATTTTGATTACATCTAGATTGTGTTCAATCACTAAAACTGTATTACCAGCATCTACTAATCTTTGTAATACATGCAACAAGCGGGCGATGTCATCGCTATGAAGTCCTGTCGTTGGTTCATCTAGTATATAGAAATTCTTTCCATTAGAGATTTTGTGCAATTCACTGGCAAGTTTCATCCGTTGTGCCTCACCACCGGACAATGTCGTTGCTGGTTGCCCCATCGTCACATAACCTAAGCCAACATCAACAATCGTTTGCAGTTTGCGATGAATCTTTGGAATGTGCTTGAAGAATTCTACAGCATCTTCTACTGTCATTTCCAAAATATCAGCAATGCTTTTTCCTTTGTAATGCACTTCTAATGTTTCAGAGTTATATCGTTTGCCATGACATACTTCACAAGGAACATAGACATCAGGCAAAAAGTGCATTTCGATCTTAATAATTCCATCCCCGCGACAAGCTTCACAACGACCGCCTTTTACGTTGAAACTAAAACGCCCTTTCTTATAACCCCGCATTTTTGCCTCGTTCGTTTGAGCAAATAACCCACGGATATCATCAAATACACTTGTATAAGTCGCTGGATTACTTCTCGGCGTCCGGCCGATTGGGCTTTGATCGATATCGATGATCTTTTCGATACTTTCGTAGCCGGAAATTGTCTTGAATTTACCTGGCTTAGCAGAATTCTTATTTAATTTTTGCGCTAACGATTTCTTTAAGATACTATTGACCAATGTACTCTTTCCAGAGCCAGACACACCTGTGACTGCTACAAATTCTCCTAATGGAAATTCAACACTAATATTTTTCAGATTGTTTTCTGAAGCACCAGTGATCTTGATTGCTTTCCCATTACCTTTACGGCGTTCTTTTGGTACAGGGATTGATTTTTTCCCTGAAAGATATTTCCCTGTCAAAGAATTTTCATCATTAGCTACTTCTTCAGGAGTGCCTGCAGCCACGATTTGTCCGCCTTGTTCTCCGGCCCCAGGTCCGACGTCAATCAGATAATCTGCTGCCCACATCGTATCTTCATCATGTTCGACTACAACGAGGGTGTTGCCAAGATCACGCATTTTCTTTAATGAGCCAATCAGTCGATCGTTGTCGCGTTGATGCAATCCGATCGATGGTTCATCTAAAATATACAAAACTCCAGAAAGATTCGATCCAATTTGTGTAGCCAATCTGATTCGCTGCGCTTCTCCCCCAGATAATGTTCCGGAAGCGCGACTCAAAGTTAGATAGTCTAGTCCCACATTTTCCAAGAATGAAAGTCTGTCATTTACTTCTTTTAAAATCGGTTTGGCAATTACTTTCTCTTGTTCAGATAACGTTAAGTTTGAGAAGAAATCTACTGCTTTTTGAATAGACAACTCATTTGTTTGCCCGATATTCGTTCCATTGATTTGAACAGATAGAGCTTGGGGATTCAATCGATAACCTTTACATGTCTGACAAGTTAATTCTGTCATATAAAGACGCATTTGCTCACGCGTGAAATCACTGTTCGTATCATGATAACGACGCTCGATATTCTTCAATACCCCTTCGAAAGTCGTTTCTACATCGCGAACGCCACCAAAATCATTTTCATAATGGAAATGGAAAAGATCATCTGTCCCATTCAAGATGATCTCCTGATGCTCTTCCGGTAATTCTTCGAATGGTGTATCTAAATCGATACCGAAACTTTCACAAGCCTGCGCTAACATTTGAGGATAATACTGAGAGCTGATTGGATTCCATGGAACGACAGCACCTTGACTAAGTGTCTTCGTTCTATCTGGAATCACTAAATCTTGATCAACTTCTAATTTGACACCTAAACCATCACAGTCTGGACAAGCTCCAAAAGGCGCATTGAATGAGAACAGTCTTGGTTCTAGTTCGCCAACAGTAAATCCGCAATAAGGACAGGCATAGTGTTCGCTAAACAACATTTCTTCTTCACCGATCACGTCAACCAGAGCATAGCCGTCTGCTAATCGCAGGGCCGCCTCTAAAGAATCAAATAGGCGAGAACGAATCCCTTCTTTCACAATGATCCGGTCGATGACGATCGCGATATCATGTTTTTTGTTTTTCTCCAGCTCAGGCACTTCACTTAAATCATAGATCTCACCATCGACTCGAACGCGGACGTATCCCTCTTTTTGGATTCGTTCGAATATTTTTTTATGTTGTCCTTTTTTCTTTACCACGATCGGTGCCAACACTTGGATCTTTGTGCGCTCAGGCAAAGCCATTACTTGATCTGCCATTTGATCTACTGATTGACTGGTAATCTCGATATGATCGTTGGGACAAATCGGATGTCCTACACGTGCAAACAACAAGCGTAAATAGTCATTGATTTCCGTCACAGTACCTACTGTCGACCGAGGATTTTTACTTGTTGTTTTCTGATCAATAGAAATCGCCGGACTCAATCCGTCGATGCTATCTACGTCCGGCTTATCCATTTGTCCTAAAAACTGACGAGCATAAGCAGAAAGGCTCTCTACGTATCTCCGCTGCCCTTCAGCGTACAGCGTATCAAATGCTAGGGAACTTTTTCCAGAACCGGACAAACCTGTAACGACCACGAATTTATCTCGTGGAATCGTTACATCTATATTTTTCAAGTTATGGGCACGTGCACCGTGAATCGTAATTTTATCGTTAGCCATGTTGTCCTCCTACTTTGAAGCTTTTAATTCTAAAATCATATCTCGCACATTAGCGGCTGTTTCAAAATCCAATGCTTTCGCCGCATCTTTCATTTCTTTTTCTAATTTCATCAATAACGTATCTTTTTCTTCTTTCGTCATTTCTTCATACGAGACTTGTACCGCTTCTTTTGTATCATCTTCCGATTCTTTCGTAATAGAAATCAAATCTCGGATTTCTTTAATGATCGTTTTTGGAACGATCCCATGTTCTTCATTGTACTTCTGCTGAATCGTACGGCGTCTTGATGTTTCATCCATCGCTAGACGCATAGAATCTGTTACTTTGTCTGCGTACATGATTACTTTACCTTCTTCATTCCGAGCAGCTCGTCCAATCGTTTGGACTAAGGAACGTTCACTACGTAAAAAGCCTTCTTTATCCGCATCCAAGATAGCAACAAGGGAAACTTCAGGTACGTCTAATCCTTCACGAAGCAAATTGATTCCAACTAACACATCAAATTCACCTAATCGAAGATCTCGAATGATTTCTGTTCGTTCCAGCGTTTTGATATCACTATGCAAATATTTGACTTTGATCCCTAATTCTTTGAAATAATCTGTGAGGTCTTCTGCCATTTTTTTCGTCAATGTCGTTACAAACACCCGCTGGTCTTTTTCGACTCGTTCATTTATTTCGCCTACTAAATCATCGATTTGTCCCATGATTGGACGGACTTCGATCACTGGGTCAAGCAGCCCTGTCGGACGGATGATTTGTTGGATAACGGTATCTGTTTGTTCATGTTCATATGGTCCTGGCGTCGCAGAGACATAAATGATCTGATTGACATGTTTTTCAAACTCTTCTAACCGAAGTGGCCGATTGTCTAAAGCAGATGGCAAACGAAAACCGTAATCTACTAGCATCTGTTTTCTCGCTCGGTCACCATTATACATTCCTCTGATTTGAGGCATGGTTACGTGCGATTCGTCCGCCACGATCAAAAAATCTTCAGGAAAGAAATCCAATAGCGTATAAGGCGGTTCACCTTCTTTACGTCCGTCCATATGCCGAGAATAATTTTCAATTCCCGACGTGTAGCCCATTTCTAACATCATTTCAATATCGTAATTGGTTCGCTGTTCTAAACGTTGAGCTTCCAGAAGTTTGTTTTCATTTCGCAAGACAGTTAAACGCTGTTCTAATTCCGCTTTGATATTCGCTACGGCATGCTCCATATGTTCATCGTTCGTCACAAAGTGAGTCGCCGGGAAGATTGCTACGTGTTCCGTTTCTCCTAAAACTTCACCTGTCAGTGCATTGACTTCTCGGATACGTTCGACCTCATCTCCAAAAAACTCCACACGTAAGGCACGTTCATCTCTTGAAGCCGGAAAAATCTCCACGACATCACCGCGCACTCGAAAACGACCGCGCTGAAAATCTATATCATTTCTTTCGAATTGGATACTGACTAAGTCACGAATCAGCTGATTGCGATCTAGTTCTGCTCCCTGTCGAATTGAAACTACTTGTTTTTGGTACTCAAAAGGCGAGCCTAATCCAAAAATACATGAAACGGATGCAATGACGATCACATCATTTCTTTCTAATAATGAACTAGTAGCCGAATGTCGTAATTTGTCGATCTCATCATTTACACTTGAATCTTTTTCGATATACGTATCGCTTGAAGGCACATAAGCTTCAGGCTGATAATAATCATAATAAGAAACAAAATATTCAACAGCATTGTTAGGGAAAAATTCCTTGAATTCCCCGTACAGCTGACCAGCCAATGTTTTGTTATGGGCAATAATCAGTGTTGGTTTATTCACTTTCTCAATAAGATTGGAAATCGTATATGTTTTCCCTGTTCCAGTCGCACCTAATAAGATTTGTGCTTTTTTCCCGCCGACTACGCCATCCACTAATTGGTTAATCGCTTCAGGCTGATCACCAGCCGGTTGGTATTTCGAGACAAGCTCAAAGTGTCGGGAGGTATCTCTCTCAATCATTCTTCGTCCTCCTTTTCATTCATTCCTTTTCATTTTACGACCAATAAAAAGAAAAGGAAAGCAAAGGCATTCCTTACTAAAAAATTATACCACACCGAACATACTTTCGCTACTTTTTTATCTTATTATACATGTTACGTTTTATAACATAAAATGTTAGAAACTCGCATTTTTTTCATTTTTTCGAGCTTACAGTCTTGTCTGATTCAGCACTTTTCGCCTATAATAATAAAATATTGGAAATTTAGGAGGTTGATTATGAAAAGAAAGCATTTATTTCACTCATTTGTTTTCTTAATGACAGGACTTGTGACACTTGCGTTTGGTCATGTTGCACAAGCTGACAACACTACAACGGCAGAGTCAAGCACAAGCGAGACAATGCAAAAAATAGAGCCCAAAAAAGACGTATACGTAATTGCCAGTGACTCTGCTTTTGCTCCATTTGAATTTCAAAACGCAAAGGGCGAGTACGAAGGCATCGATGTAAAATTGATGGAAAACATCGCCAAACTGCAAGGATTTAACATCCGAATGGACTACCGTGGTTTCTCTGCTGCTTTGCAAGCTTTGGAATCAGGACAAGCAGACGGAATGATTGCCGGAATGACTGTAACAGATGAACGAAAGAAAAGCTATGATTTTTCTGATTCTTACTTTGATAGCGGGATCCAATTAGCTGTCAAAAAAGGAGATACTTCGATCAAGTCTTATGAAGATTTGAAAGGAAAAACAGTCGGAGCAAAAGTTGGTACCGAAAGTGCTGAATTTTTAAGCGACCATGAATCTGAATATGGCTATTCTATCAAATATTTTGATGCTGCTGATCAATTGTACGACGGGTTAAAAGTTGGCGCAATCGATGCAATGATGGATGATTATCCGGTAATCGGTTATGCGATCAAACAAGGACAAGAATTGGAAACACCGATCAAAAAAGAATCTGGCGGAAAATATGCATTTGCCGTTAAAAAAGGACAAAATCCTGAGCTTCTTAATATGTTCAATGAAGGATTGAAAGAATTAAAAAGAACAGGCGAATACGATAAGATTATTAAAGAATATGTAGCGGATGGTTCAGAATCTTCCAGTGAGTCTTCCACTGCTGATGAATCAACATTTTTTGGACTTATCCAAAACAACTATCAAGCATTGTTGAAAGGACTTTGGAGAACAATTCTCCTAACTTTGATCTCCTTTGCTTTGGCTATAGTAATCGGTGTGATTTTTGGATTATTCAGTGTAGCACCAATACGCGCTCTTCGCACAATTGCTAGTATTTATGTCGATATCATCCGAGGAATTCCAATGATGGTTCTTGCGTTCTTTATTTTCTTTGGGTTGCCTGGTATCGTTGGATTCACGATTCCTGACTTCCTTGCTGGTGTTATCACCTTGACTCTTAACGCAAGTGCTTATATCGCAGAGATTGTTCGAGGCGGGATCAACGCCGTTCCTGTCGGACAAATGGAAGCTTCCAGAAGTTTAGGTCTTTCTTATAATCGGACAATGCAAAAAATCATTTTGCCGCAAGCGATACGCATCATGATCCCATCATTCGTCAATCAGTTCGTTATCTCATTAAAAGACACAACGATCATTTCCGCAATCGGTGTAGTCGAATTGCTGCAAACTGGTAAGATCATTGTTGCACGTACAACACAAAGTACGTATGTTTACTTGATCATTGCGATCATGTACTTGATTTTGATCACAGCATTGACAAAATTAGCAAAAGTTTTAGAAAAGAAGGTGAAGTAAGATGGCAGAAAAAATCTTAGTTGAGCATTTAGTCAAAAAATACGGCGATAACACAGTATTAAACGACATCAATGTATCCATCAACGAAGGAGATGTCGTCTGTATCATTGGCCCTTCAGGTTCAGGAAAAAGTACATTCTTGCGTTGCTTGAATCGTTTAGAAGAACCTTCTGACGGTGAAATTATTATTGATGGCGCCCACTTGATGGATAAAAGCACAGATATCAACTTGGTGAGACAACATATCGGAATGGTATTCCAACACTTTAACCTATTCCCTCATCTTTCTATTTTGGAAAACATCATTTTAGCACCGATGGACCTGAAGAAAGAATCTAGAGAAGAAGCAGAGAAAAAAGCAATCAAATTACTGCAGACAGTTGGTCTAGAAGATAAAAAAGATATGTATCCTGAAATGCTTTCTGGTGGACAAAAACAGCGTGTGGCTATTGCTCGTGCTCTAGCGATGAACCCTGACATCATGCTTTTTGATGAGCCTACTTCTGCACTCGATCCTGAAATGGTCGGTGATGTCTTGAACGTCATGAAAAAGTTAGCAGAACAAGGTATGACGATGGTTATCGTTACGCACGAAATGGGGTTCGCTAAAGAAGTGGCCAATCGCGTCATGTTCATTGACGACGGAAACTTTTTAGAAGATGGAACGCCTCAACAAATCTTTGAAAATCCGCAAAATGAACGGACAAAAGACTTCTTGAATAAAGTATTAAATATTTAATAAAAACCAAAAATGCACGGTCGCCATGAAGGGACCGTGTATTTTTATCTTCTTATTTTCTCACCTAATCGTATCATCAGCCGCATCGCTTGTTTTCCTGCACAAACAAGCAATCGCTCTACCTGTTCCATCGCATAAGAAAGTACCATCGGTTCATTGATGATATCAAGTACATAGTCGATACCACCCTCACTTAATTGAGCTTGATTTTTCTTCTCCATATTATGTAGTTGTGGGACAACTTTCTGACAACCAGCAATTGTGTCAAGAACGGATCAATCCTTTATTGGAGTTGCTCGAAAGGATCTTCTCTTATTACGGACAGGCTTTGTTCACTGTACATAGACAACAAATCATTATCCTAGTCAATCGGATTTCCAGAGCCTCACTGCTATCATTGCTTGACAAAATCCAGACAAAGTTTAATAAAATGTATCAGTTACAGCTAAACTTTGGAATTGGGTCGCTTTGTTATACAGAGCAAGAGACACCGCAATCTTTCCTTCATGCCCAACACGCTGTGAACGGATAACTTTCCATCAATCTGTGAACGAGATCCGCTTTTTTGAAGATTTAGACCTCGGGATCATTTTACTAGCAATCCCGTCAGATCAACGAACATTATATGTAAAACGTATTTTGAAAAGCCTGACAGAAGAAGAAGTACATTTGTTCAAGAAGACTTTGGCATGCTTCAGTAAAAATAACGGAAGCATCAAAAATTGCTCAGAAGAATTATTTATTCATAAAAACACCTTGCAATATCGATTGAACAAGTTCCATTCTCTCACTGGTTATACCCCTAGAAACTATGACGATTATCATATTCTAAAGCTGGCTTTTTTGTTGGTACAAACATGACAACTACAAAAAAACCAGGCGAACATATGATTGTTCGTCTGGTTTTTAATTATTAATGACTTAGCGTTTTTACTAGAAAAACTACTTCCGCTTTTTCCCGCCAAAAGCATCTTTAAACTTATCGAAGAAACCGTCTTCTTGCTGTTCTTCAACTTTGATGCCGCCAGCTTCAGCGAATGCACGTAATGCTTCTCTTTGTTGTTCATTTAGATTTTTCGGTGTGATCAGTTTTACTTTGACATGTTGGTCGCCTGTTGCACCACCACGTAACTTCGGAGCGCCTTTTCCACGTAAACGGAAGTTCGTACCTGTCTGTGTTCCAGCAGGGATCTTCAATTTCACATCTCCATGGACAGTTGGTACTTGGACTTCATCCCCCAAAGCTGCTTGTACAAAACTTAAAGGCAGTTCATAGTAAATTTCAGAACCTTCACGATCAAAGATATCACTTTCTTCTACACGGAAGACCACATACAAATCACCAAATGGTCCGCCGTTTTCTCCAGCTTCTCCTTGACCAGCTAAACGCATTTGTTGTCCTTCTTCTACACCAGCTGGTACATTCACTTTAACTGAATGTGCTTTCTTCTCATGTCCTGAGCCATGACAGGTTGGACAAGGTTCTTTGATTTCTTTCCCTGTCCCATGACAAACATCACAAGTTTGACGGCTCATCACTCGTCCAAGTGGTGTTTGGCGTTCTACATTGATCGTACCTGCACCATGACATTTATGACAAGTAGTTGGTTGTGTGCCTGGTTTTGCACCGTTCCCACCACAAGTATGACAGATTTCTTCCCGATTATACTTGATTTCTTTTTCTACACCAAAAATCGCTTCTTCAAAAGACAAGTCGACCGTATATTGCAAATCAGCACCTTGACGAGGCGCATTTGGATCGACTGACCGACCGCCTCCTCCAAAGAAAGAGTCGAAGATATCTTCAAAACCACCGAAGCCGCCACCAGAGAAGCCGCCGAATCCACCAAATCCGCCACCAGCTCCACCAGCACCGTAATTTGGATCTGTGCCTGCATGCCCGTATTGGTCATATGCAGCGCGTTTTTGCGGGTCACTTAAAATCTCATATGCTTCTGATACTTCTTTGAATTTTTCTTCCGCATCAGGTTCTTTATTGATGTCAGGATGGTATTTTTTCGAAAGCTTACGATAAGCTTTCTTTATTTCATCTTCTGATGCTCCTTTTGAGAGCCCTAAGACTTCATAATAATCACGTTTTGTTGCCATAGGCTTTCCTCCTATTGGTTCTCATCATTTTCACGTCGCTTGTTATCATATCATATTTTGTTTGAAACAAAAACCGATACTTCAAACTATTTTTCAAAAGAAAAAGCCAAAGTAGCAACTTTGGCCTTCTCTCGAAATTCAGTGAACTGATTATTTATCGTCGCCATCGACTTCTTCAAAATCAGCATCAACGACATCATCTGCTCCGCCTTGAGCTGCTTCTGGGTTTTCTTGAGCTTGTTGTTGTGCCGCTTGTTCGTATAGTTTAACAGTCAAGTTTTGAACGATTTCGTTCAATGCATCGCGTTTAGTTTTCATTTCTTCGATGTTGTTTGCTTCAACAGCGGCTTTCAATTCATCGCGAGCTGTTTCTGCTTTTTTCACTTCTTCTTCGTCCACTTTGCCTTCTAATTCTTTCAATGTTTTGTCCACAGAGAATAGCAATGCATCTACATCATTACGTAGGTCAACTTCCTCTTTACGAGCTTTATCTGCTTCTGCATTTGCTTCTGCATCTTTTACCATACGTTCGATTTCTTCGTCTGTTAGACCTGAAGAAGATTTGATCGTGATTTTTTGTTCTTTTTGTGTACCTAGATCTTTCGCAGATACATTTACAATCCCGTTTTTATCAATATCGAATGTTACTTCGATTTGTGGAATACCACGAGGAGCTGCTGGAATATCTGTCAATTGGAATCTTCCTAGAGTTTTGTTGTCAGCAGCCATTGGGCGTTCACCTTGTAATACATGGATGTCTACTGCTGGTTGATTATCTGCCGCAGTTGAGAATACTTGTGATTTACTTGTTGGAATCGTTGTATTGCGGTCAATCAATTTAGTGAACACTCCACCCATTGTTTCGATACCTAATGACAATGGTGTAACGTCAAGTAAAACAACATCTTTCACATCACCAGTGATCACGCCACCTTGGATAGCAGCACCCATAGCAACTACTTCATCAGGGTTAACTGATTTGTTTGGTTCTTTTCCTGTTTCTTTACGTACTGCTTCTACAACTGCAGGGATACGAGTAGATCCACCGACTAAAATAACTTCGTCGATTTCTGATTGTGATAAACCTGCATCTTTTAGCGCTTGACGTACTGGTACTTTTGTACGTTCTACTAAGTCAGCTGTTAATTCATCAAATTTTGCACGTGTCAATGTCATTTCCAAATGCAATGGTCCAGATTCTCCTGCTGTGATAAATGGCAAGCTGATTTGTGTGCTTGATACGCCAGATAAATCTTTTTTCGCTTTTTCAGCAGCGTCTTTCAAGCGTTGTAAAGCCATTTTGTCTTGAGACAAGTCAATGCTGTTTTCTTTTTTGAATTCTGCTACCATGTAGTCGATGATTTTGTTATCAAAGTCGTCCCCACCTAGATGGTTGTCGCCAGCTGTTGACAATACATCAAAGACACCGTCTCCTAGTTCAAGGATAGATACGTCAAAAGTACCGCCACCAAGGTCGAATACTAAGATTTTTTCGTCGCGATCTGTTTTATCTAAACCATAGGCAAGAGCAGCTGCAGTTGGTTCATTGACGATACGTTCTACTTCTAGACCAGCGATCTTACCAGCATCTTTTGTTGCTTGACGTTGTGCATCATTAAAGTAAGCTGGCACAGTGATAACTGCTTTTTCGACTTTTTCACCTAAATAGTCTTCTGCGAATCCTTTGATATATTGAAGGATCATTGCTGAGATTTCTTGTGGTGTATATGATTTACCTTCTACATCTACTTTGTAACCTGCTTCACCGATATGGCGTTTGATTGATGAAATCGTATTTGGGTTTGTCACAGCTTGACGTTTTGCAACTTCCCCTACTTGGATTTCTCCATTTTTGAATGATACAACAGAAGGTGTTGTACGGTTTCCTTCTGGGTTAGCGATGATTTTTGCTTCGTTTCCTTCCAATACTGCTACTGCAGAGTTAGTCGTACCTAAGTCAATACCGATAATTTTACTCATAATTAACGTCTCCTTCTTTAATTGAAAGTGTAAGTTTTATATCCGCACAATTATTGTGCAACAATGACCATAGTTGGTCTTAACACGCGATCATGTAATTTGTAGCCTTCTTGTAGTACTTCTACAATCGTATCGGCTGGTGTATCTTCAGTCGCTGGAACAGTTTGTACCGCTTGATGAAGATTAGGATCAAAGGCTTCTCCTTTAGCAGGGATTTTTTCAATCCCTTCTTCTTCCAGTGCGTTACGCAAACTTTCCAAGACCATTTCCACGCCTTTTTTCAAACCTGCCCCTTGATCATCTGACACTTCTGTGGCTAATGCACGTTCCAGGTTGTCAATTGATGGAAGTAATTTTTTGGCTAAATCTTGTGAACGGTATTTTTGTAATTGCTCACGCTCATTTTTTCCTCGATTTGCCATATTTGCGATTTCAGCACGAGCCCGCAAGTATTTATCTTCCATTTCTTCTAACTCAGCTTTTAATTTCGCTGTTTCGAATTCTTCCGCTTCAGCTTCTGAAATACCCGAATCTTCTGCAGCTTCGACATCGATTTCCGGTTCTGGCTGAGCATCTGTCATTTCTTTATCTAGTTCTTCTTGATTTTCTTTCACGATACAGTCTTCCTTTCATTATTCAGTCAGCTGTTTGATTGCTCTTACTAAGAAAGAGAGAACGATCAGCTGCAAATAGCTTCGTTATTCACATTACGAGTTTGACAAGTCAAGCGAACGGTAATAATCAGCAAGTTTAGCTGCTAGTTCTCTTCGATAAACATCGACTAGACCGAACATCCGAGAATAAGGCATACTAGTAGGCCCTAACAAGGCTATTGTACCTCTTCCATGACCATCTATCTCGTAACTTGCTTGAATCATACTCATATTCTGCAATAAATCATTGCCTAATTCAGCACCAATCTTGATATGAATATTGCTATCCATCGGAGTGATCATTTGTGTAAGTCCGTCTGAGTCTTTCATAAAAGAAAACATCGATTTGAACTGATCAAGATCTTGACGGGGCTCATAATCCAAGAGATTCATTTGTCCACTGACATAAACCTTATCTTCAAAAACATGACCAAGAACGGTGTCAAATAACTGAGACATCCCTTCTGTCGTTTGGAAATATTTATGAAGAATCATCGGAATCTCCGTACGAAGTTTATGGTACACCGTCATCAGAGGATCTCCGACTAGACGGTCGTTTACAATCTGTACCATTTTTTCTAGTTCCTGACTTCCCATATATTCGGGAAGAGTGAACACTTGGCTTTCTACATTCCCCATATCTGTTACGACGATAGCAATAATCTGTCGATTATTCAAGGGTACGATACGAAAGCCAGTCAGTCGGCGGTCTTTTATTTCAGGTCCCAATGAAAAAGTCGTATAGCTTGTCAGCTCAGATAATATCTCAGCAGATTGCTTAATAATCTCATTGATTTCATGAAATTCTCTGCCTAGAGACTGACGAATCAGCAGCAAATCATCTTCTGCTACGCGAGCAGGTTTTAACAAATGATCCACGTAATAACGATAGCCTAAAGCAGATGGAATCCGCCCAGAAGAAGAGTGAGTCTTCAACAGCAATCCTTCATCTTCTAATGCTTTCATATCATTGCGAATCGTTGCTGAGCTGGCCTTGACTCCCTCAGACATCAATGTTTTGGAACCAACGGGCACGCCACTACTCGTATACTGTTGGATGATCAGACGTAAAATGTCGTTTTGTCGCTTTGTTAACATCTTCCTCACCTCTCATTAGCACTCATATATTCTAAGTGCTAATCCACTTATAAATATAGCAAGAAGCCCTTCTCCTGTCAAGAGAAAGACTCCATTTTTTAGCACTCTAAACACAAGAGTGCTAATTCTAAATAATTGATGTAAATCCAGTTATATCAACGTTTCAATAGTCCTTTATTGTATTTTTGAACTTTTTTTATTTAAATTCAGATAAAAAACAAATATTCTTTAAACTATTTTTCAAACAAAAAGCGCTCAAACACATTGTTCCCCAAAAAGGTCCCTCTTGGTGTCAAATAAACACGGTCTTCTTCATTAACAAGTAACCCTTCTTGCTCTAATTCCCTTAGCACATCACCGTACACCGATTCAATTGTTTTTTGATAGCGATCATAGAAATGTTTTTTAGTAATCCCTGTTTTTTTTCTTAGTCCTAAGAACATTTCTTCTTCTATTTGATTTTTTCGTGTCAATTTTTCTTCTTCCAATACCGGGCGTTCATTTGCTCGTAATGGGCGTAAATAGTGTTGGATTGGTCCTTTGTTGCGGTAACGAATATCTCCAAGATAACCGCTAGCACCAGCTCCAAACCCAAAATAGTGGTCATTGTTCCAGTACATGAGGTTATGTTGAGATTCATGTCCGGAGAGCCCAAAGTTACTTATTTCATATTGGTGACGTCCATGCTTTTCCATTGCTTCAATCGTCTCTTCAAACATTCTGGTTTCCGTTTCCTGATCAGGCAGTTCGAGTCTACCTTGTCGTACCCAGTTCATGAACATTGTTTTGTTTTCAAGGATCAATGAGTACAAAGAATAATGAGGCAGATCCAAAGCCAAAGCTTTTTCCAAAGTATCCCGATATCCTTCTAGTGTTTGTCCCGGTAATGCATAAATCAAATCGATGCTTACATTGGTAAAATTTTCTGCTTCTAAAAATTGCATTGTTTGATACACATCTTCTGCAGTATGTTTACGTCCAATTTTTTTCAATAAGCGATTGTCAAATGTCTGCACTCCCATGGATAAACGATTGACGCCATAGTTTTTCATCACTTGAAGTTTTTCACGGGTCAAATCACCAGGATTCGCTTCTACAGTAAACTCATTACCATTTTGAAAAGGCAGGATCTCTCTAGCACCTGATAATAGTCGATCAAGTTGTTTAGCAGATAAAGAAGTTGGTGTTCCGCCTCCTACATAAAGTGTTTCCAAATTCGCTGTAGGATGACTTTCCAGCATTATTTTCATTTCATTCAGCAGCATTTCCACATACTCATCTACTGGCTGCCCTTCTAAAAAAACTTTATTAAAGTCACAGTAATAGCAGATATGCTCGCAAAATGGGATATGAATGTACGCAGAAACCTTGTTTTCTGCGGGATTTATTGTTTCTATCATTGAAATTCTTTCTCCTTACGTCGAAAAGTCGTGCCTGTTTTCGACCTTCTTAAAATCGCGTTCAAGCACCAACTCATTGAAATAAGCCGCATATTTAGAATCAAGGAAACCTAGCTCTAAAAATGCTTGCTTATTGTCATCGGAGCCACACGGTGCTTTTACAGCCTCTCGATAAACGGTAATCGCAAAGCTGACCTTCGGCATTAACTCAAAATCTGCAAAAATATGAAAAGCTATTTTCACAGATTCCTCCTTAAGTGCTCAGGTCACAACGCTTTGCTTACAACCTCTCATATACGCATACTAAACGTATTTGGCGAACAAATCCACTAAAAAATCCAAGAATCGACTTCTTGGATGATTTTTTCTTTCATTAAACTGGTTACCTAGTTATATATTTCTAGGGTTGTTTTCATGTCTGAGTGCCCGATATGATTTATTTTTCGTTTCTATAATTACTTTTTGCCTTCCAGTTTCTTTTAATATTGTACTCAAGCAAGTGGGAATTGGTTCTTTTGTCATCCATGTATGCAAAATGTTATAATGCTGGTAAACAAAAATGATTACCTGTCATTTTTATTTAGTTCGTATTTAATTAAGTTGACTGTCTGTATACTCTGTCTAAAACTTAAGAATTGTTGTTTTCGCTGTCGCTACCCAATTTTAATGAATGTCTGTAGGTTAAAACTGTTGTCCTTGTTATAGATAGTAAAGGAGAGCTTGAAAATGAAAACTGCGATTACGTTTCTATTAGAGGAATATGCCGATTGGGAAGGTGCTTATATTACTAGCACACTAAACCAAAATGAGAAATGGCAAAACAAAACTGCTTCTATCCAATCAGAGGTCACTTCCATTGGAGGATTAAAAACAAAAATCGATTACTTAATCGAACAAATACCTGAAAAAGTTGACCTCTTTATTATGATCGGTGGCAATTCATGGGACATAAAAAATCATCATTTATATCAAATAATCGATAAATTGTTAAAAACAGACGTACCAGTAGCTGCTATTTGTGGGGCAGTTGATTATTTAGCTCAGAGCGGATTATTGCAAGGTTACAAACACACCGGAAATGCGCAATTTCCTTGGTTAGAATCGAAAAATTATCAGAATAAAGAAGATTTTATAGAACAACAAGCTGTGAAAGATCGTAATTTGATTACTGCGAATGGAACAGCTCCTATAGAATTCACAGACTTGATTCTTCAAGCAGTCCATTTTGAAACAGAAGAAATAAGAGAAAAAACGATTCGTCTATACAAACTCGGATTCTATGATTACTATAAAAAGTACGGAGATCCTTTCTCCTAATCATTCTCTTCAATTAAATACTCCTTATCAATAGTGTGACAAGTAATTTTACTGATGATTATTTGTCACACTTTTTCTGACATTTATCAAAGAAGATACACTCTATTTATATTCATAGACAAGGTTTTACGGATTCAAAAATTCAGGATTATGCTATACTGGTATTAAAAAAATAATGAGGTATTTTATATGAAAAAGTTAGGTTTTATTTTATTGTTGGTCTCTTTATTCCTTGTAGGATGTACGTCTCCTAGTAAAGAAAATAGTGATCCATCTGCGACCACAGACAAAAGTTCAATCAGACAAACCAGTTCAGCTGAAAAATCAAGTACTCAGAAATCAGCTTCTACTGAAACGAATACATCTTCAACAAGCAGTAAAGTCTCAGAGCCCAATACTTCTTCTACATCTAGTAGTACAGTTGAGACAAATATTTCTTCTTCAACAATAGACACAACCTCCTCACAGTCTTCTCAGTCAATAGATCCGTTAGCAGGATATTCTGATCTACAAATTGAGTACGCACGTGTTTGGCTAGCTATTAGAGGTAATACTTTTAGAGATACATCGGGTGATTTCGAATTACATGTTATTCATTATCCTGCAGGAACACCTATCGCCCCTTATGATGCAGGGAGTGCAGTCTATCCGAAAGATGTGGTTATGCTCACTGGGAAATACAGTTACCAGGAAGTTTTAGTGTATTCAAGTAACCATGACGGGACAATCACTAGTTATCCAGTTCCTTCACATTGGCAAATGCCTGCAGATCAAACATCTTATCCAGCGTTCATTAGAGAAACAACTCAAGAAATCATTGATAATGCATCTGTAGTAGCTATTCCTACAGGAAATCCAAATGATGTGAAACAGCTGATCAATGTGATAGTTATGGATAATTAAAATTTCTAATAGATCATACAAAAAGAAGCTGGCAAAATACTGTCAGCTTCTTTCATTTTCTTTTCTATTTAGATTTGTTGGTCTTTGATAAACTCCAAGGCAGGAAAAAATTTTTTAAATAAACGTTTGCAAAACAGTCGCTTTTCTATCTTCTACCGCTACTTCTGCATAGGCACCATTGATCAATGTCAGTTGTGGCGGTACATGACCACAATCAATATCATACAAGATCGGTAGCTTTAATTCCTTTGACAGATCTTCGTATACATCCTTCATTTTATAATCTAACAAATCCTCTGCCGCACTTCTACCGAACATGATCCCCGAGCTGCCATCAAACCATCCTGCCAGTTTCATCTGAACAAGTGATCTTCTTAAATCAACTGACGATAGCTCACAGTTTTCTAGAAACCACAAGATCGGCTTTCCATCATTATACTTTCTTTTAAAAGATTGGACATCTCCATAAGGGGTACCGATTAAATGCCTGATCGTATCAATACAGCCACCTAATAATCGTCCCTTCATCCTTACTGCATCTCCGCTGACTGATTGCCAATTTGTTGGTTCAGTGAGATGGAAAACAGAAGATGATGAATGCTCATGGGGCCACTCTTTTTGATACTTTTCAGAAGGTTGCTGTAGAATCGATTCTCCTTCTCTTGTTTTCAGTACACTTTCCCACATTGCTGTCGTTTCATCCAAGTACTCTCCTCTTAAATCAATAAGGTTAGTTCCATGTGCAGTGGCTATCCCTGTTTTTAATGTGACAGCAAGTAGCAACGTACTAATATCTGAATAACCTACTATCCATTTTGGTTGTAGAGCATCAAAATCGACAAAATCGAGAATCTCAATCAATAATTCTCCTCCCCAAGGCGGAAAGATCATTTGGATATTTTCATCTTGCATCATTTGATTGAATTCATCTGCTCGTTTTCTTGCTGGACCTGATTTTTCCTTATCTTGCGTCCAAAGCGTCTTTCCAGTAACTACTTGGAAAGATTTTTCTTCCATTCTCTTTAAAGCTGATTCGAGTAACGAATGGTGTTCCTCTGATACGCCTGAGGATGGTGCAGTAACCCCAATCGTTGCATTTCTTTCTAATAATGGATAACTTATCATGTTGCTTCACCTCCAAGTATGCACTATTTTGCTTGGTTGATTGTTATTTTCGTTTGCCGGCATCAAAAATATCGGCATCTCAAGTAGCTGGATGATTTTGTTTAAGTCAACCGTTTGGATGACCATCGTTTGATCTGGTCTACCTGGTGCAAAAACAAGTTTTTCATTTGATAAGAGCTCTTCATCAATAATAATCGGAATCTGTTTTTCATAACCAAACGGAGAAACAGCGCCCTGCTTTTGTCCCGTTTGTTCTTCCATGCGTTCTGATGAAACAATAGAAAGCCTTTTACCGACAATCTTCCCTAATGCTTTGAAATCCGTTTGTTTCGTAGTAAAAGTCAGATATACGTAGTTATTATCTTTTTTATCTTTTAAGAATAAGCTTTTGGTCTCTGTACCTGTAAATCCTTGTTCTTTCTTTATTACCAAAGCATCTTCATTTGTATAAATGGCTCGATGATGATACAACTCAAAATATATATTTTCGTGTAAGAATTTCTTTGCCAAGTCAATCATTTTTATGTCTCTTTTCTATTTTATTATTTGAGACATCTTATCATATAAATATAGCGGTTACAACATTACTTGTGTTTTGTTCGTTTTTTATACATAACTATTGTTTTTCTGGTAAAATAAATCAAACCACTTAATGGAGGCGTTTTAGAATGGAAAAATTTCTGCCGATCATCAATCAGATCAAAGAAAAAGAACATCAACAAAAGATCAAAGACCTTTTTGCTAAGATAACAGAAACGTATCCCCAGCTAGACACAACTGTAAAATGGAACCAACCTATGTTTACTGACCATGGTACCTTTATTATTGCATTTAGTTTTGCTAAAAATCATTTTTCTATCGCACCGGAAAAAGCAGCGATTCGTGCCCTTGAAAAAAATATCCAAGAAGCAGGCTACGTATATACGGATAACGTCATCAAAGTTCCTTGGAAAAGTGTAATCAACTGGGAATTGATTGAACAATTGATTTCATTTAATATTGAAGATAAAAAAGGTCATGATAAATTTTGGCGATAAAGCTTTATACGAATAAACCTTTTACTGGCGAGGAAACTATTCATCACCTTATACAGGTTTTGTTCAATCCTATCCTTTTTATCATCCCTGGTTAAACACTTAATTGACAAAGTATCTGCTATTTTTATAAGGAGTCTTTCTTGTGCTGAAAAAAATCACTGATTGAATGGCTTTGAATTTTCCACTTAGTAAAATTATTTTTTCAGCAATTTTCCTGCAAAACTTTTGAATAAGGAAAAAATACGAGAAAATATCAGTGATCTTTCATAATACTGCCCATTATTTTCAGGTATATTTAAATATAATATCACTTTAGGAGAGAACGAATTTCTTTAGAGAAAGAAAAGTCAGAATTTTCTGACTTGATTTTTACAATGACCTTAATTAAAATCGTTCTTTCTACATGTCGTGATTAAGCAAATATCAACTAAGTCAGTAGAACCATTCACATAGGAGGGTGAACATTGAAAGATTTTTACTCAGTAAATGAATTAGCCGAACAATTAGGTGTTACTACACGTTCTATCAGAAATTATCTTCATGAAGGAAAACTAAAAGGAACAAAGGTTGGCGGGCAATGGAAATTTTCTGAACGTAATCTTTTTGAGTTCCTATACGGAGATCAAGCAGAGGAAGCAGCAAAAGAAATGCAGCGATTCATGCTAAATGCACCAATCACGATGCGTTTCAACCTTCAATATCGTGATTTTACAGCAATCAATCAATTCCGAGAACAATTAGTCCAGTACCATAACGATGTTTACGCAAATAAAAAAGACCGTCTTTTACAATACGATCTTTATAAAGACAATCATGCGGAGATACTAATCGGTGGTAACTTCAATTATGTCGTAAACTTTAGTCAATGGATCAATGAAAAATTATTGATCCAGACAGATATTTCCCTTGTATCTTAAACAATTAAAAAGCGCTAGAAATTCCAGAGATGTTGGAAATTCTAGCGCTATTTTTTTATAAGTACTTACTGTTTGGTTCAAACAAATATTTTTTTAATAAATGAGATTTTACCATCTTTATCCTCAAATAAAGACCGTGACCATGCTTCCTACTACGATCAGCAATAATCCGATAATCGTTAATTTTTTTTCTTTTGGTGTCTTATTTTCATGCAGGATGTACATACCGCCTAATGTAGAGATAACTACGTTTAGCTGTGTAATGATATATGCAGTAGCAACCCCATTTTCATTCGCTGAAAAAATATAAGCCAATGCTGACACACTGAAGATGGCTCCAACTATTGTTGCTTTCCAACTCTTGTCTTCAGAAAATGCAGTTGGTTTTCGGAAAATCACATAAATAACTGCCCCTAAAAAGACACCGATCATTTGCGGAAAGAAAATGGAAAGTCCGCTTGCATCAACTAGTTTGGGCAATGCACTGTATACCCAATAACCAATACTTGTTGATGCTAATAGACTAATTCCTTTTGTGATACCGCCTTTTTTTCCAGGATCATCACTGATTGCCGTTAAAGCAGAACCAAATACAAGAAGAATGATTGCTGCTGCTCCAATGATTTTCCCCATACTTCCAGACCATTCTCCAAAAGCGAAGACACCAATCAACGAGGTTCCGACTAACTGTAATGCAGTCGAAATTGGCATCGTTTTAGAAACACCAATCAAGTTGAAAGATGTATACTGTCCTGTTTGTCCAATAACCCAAAATGCACCAGAAAGTAAACTAATCAAAAATGTAGTCACTGAAATACCAGCTGGAGAAGCAAATAATTGAACGAGTAAGCCGACAAGCACCGCTCCAATACCAGTTCCTAATATCTCATTTGTTGGTCTGCCACCAATCTTTTTCAAAATCAGTGGCTGGATCCCCCAGCCAACTGCCGGGATCAATGCAATCAATAAACCCATTTTTATTCACCCTTATCCTTTTCCACCTTGGAAAGAAGGATATAAAGTCATCCCACCATCTGCAAATAGTGTAATACCTGTAACATAACTGGATTCGTCTGAAGCCAACCATGCAGCTGTCGCCGCTATTTCTTTTGGTTCACCTACGCGTCCTAGTGGGATCATACTTTCCAAGAGTTCTTTTTGTTCAGGATCATCAAATTTTGCCGCATTAATAGGTGTACGGATAGCACCAGGGCCTATACTATTGATTCTGATTCCCTTCGGTGCATACTCCATTGCTACCGTTTCGGTAAATAATTTTACCCCGCCTTTTGAAGCAGCGTAATGAGCAAACGTTGGCCATGGGATCTGTTCATGAACAGAAGACATATTGATGATATTTCCTTTTTTATTATTCTCTGTAAAGTAATTTAAAGCCGCTTTCGTTCCGATAAAAACGCCAGTCAAATTGACTTTTAACACTCTTTCCCAATCTTCAAGGCTAAGTTCATGGGTTGGATGCTGATTTTCCATCCCAGCATTATTAACCCAAACGTCCAGTGTCCCAAAATTTTCTAAAGCCGTATCAAGTAAACGCTGTATTCCTTCTTCAGAACTGACATCTGCTTGTACAGAGACTGCTTTTCCGCCTGCCTCTTCGATTGCTTTGACTGCTTTTTCTGCTCCTTCTTTATCCGAGTTATAGTTGACAACTACATTCATTTTTTCTTTCCCGAATCGTTGAGCAATCGCTGTTCCAATCCCCTTTGAGCCACCAGTTACTACTGCGACTTTGTTTTCTAATTCCTTGTACATAGTACCCACTCCTTTTTCATACCTAAACCTGTTATTACGGATAACTTTTATTTCCGTCTTAAAGTGAGTGTACACCAAGATATATAGTCTAAAGCAAATGATACGCTCTAGCAATCGTTTTCATGAATTGCTAGTGTCCTTTTATTTCTATAAAGAAAGAGGTTGTGACAGAAGTGGTCAGCTTCAAGAAATTTCGGCTTATTTCCGAAGAAGCTACTTCTGAAAAACCATTTATTTGGAAAAAAAGGCTGTGACAAGACTTTTGTCACAGCCCCTTTCCTGGGCTTATTTATCACCCATTTTATTGTAATTGCTAGTTATACATAAACAAGAGATTTTATGCATAATGTTTTATTGCTGAGAAAAATATTCAGCTGTTGCTTGTTCATCCTCTTTGAGTTGTTCAATCAATTCCTCTACACTAGAAAATTTCACTTGATCTCTTAAAAATTGATTCCAGCGTACTGCGACATGTTCACCATAGATATCTTGATTAAAGTCCAAAATATACAACTCTACAGTCAGCTCCCGTCCTTCACCGAATGTATCATTATGTCCAATTGAACCCATGGCGGGATACCAAGTTTCCCCAATTTTTATTTCCGATACATAAACACCTTCTTTAGGTAAATGGACTGTGCTCTTTACTTTGACATTTGCTGTAGGGAATCCTAGTAGTCTGCCTCGTGCATCGCCATGGACAACTACCCCTTCTACCTCATATGTGCAACCTAATAGTTTTGCTGCTTCTTTTACTTGTCCGCTGTCTAGTAATCCTCGAATACGGGTAGAGCTGATTTTTTCACCTTGTTCTTCTTCTTTAGAAACTGTGACGATTTTGAATCTTCCTTTGGCATATTCAGGAAAATGAGCGACATCTGCAATGTCTTTTGGTCCATACGTATAATCAAAACCGGAAACAGCATATTTTGCATGTAACCCTACGATGTATTGATCAACAAATTCCTGCGGTGCTAAATGAGCAAAAGAAGAAGTAAAATCAACTTCATATAAATAATCTATACCCAAAGCGGCCATTTTTTCTTCTTTTTGCTTAAGGCTAGTCAAATATTTCACGCTGCTAGGATCGATCTTTTTAAAGACAATCGATGGATGCTGATTGAAAGTCATCAATGCTAATTTCAATCCTTCTTTTTGTGCAATTTCCATACCTGTCTTTATGACTTTCTGGTGTCCAATATGCACGCCGTCAAAAAATCCCAGTACTAAAACGACATCGTCTTCTGGAATTTGTTCTGATTGGTAAGGATGTCTGATCTTGATGATATTCATTCGTTATTCCTCATTTCTCAATACTTTACTAGGTTTTAATTTGTTTTTTTCTTTCGGGTTTGGCTGATAGATACTGACAACTTTTCCTTTATAAAACAAAGCAATTTCTTCTGACGGCATTTCTGGGAGCGCAAATACAGTATAATCAAGTCTCATACCGTTTTTTACTTTCTGCCATACTTCATCAGTAATATCTACTCGTTTGAACCGTTCCACTCCTTTTTCTATTGGCAGCAAACAATCATCGATTGTCCCATTTTTCACAGCTTGAGCTACTTCTTCTAATGTCAGAGCATCCTTCTGGGACATACCGGCACTTGCTGTTCGGGTCAGATCAGACATGTGCGCAGGGTAACCAAGTTTCTTGCCTGTATCTACAGCTAATGTGCGGACATAGGTTCCTTTCCCGCATTCTACTTCGAAGCGCCAAGAAATGGTTCCTGTCACTTCGTCTCTTGTCAATTCACTTGTTCGGATAAAACGGTAAATCTGAGCCTTTCTAACAGGACGCTCCACTGTTTCATTATTGCGGGCATATTCATATAACCGCTTACCGTTGACTTTTACCGCTGAGTACATTGGTGGTATCTGGGTGATCTCACCAATAAATGAAGCCATCACTTCATCTATTTTTTTTTCAGATAAAGACATATCTACTGGTTTTGTTTCTACCCGTTCTCCGGATCGATCTTCCGTCGTTGTACTGAAACCTAGAGTTATCTCGCCTACATAGATTTTCCCAGAATCTGTCAAATATTCGATAACTTTTGTGGCTTTTCCAATACAAATGGGCAACACACCGTCTACGTCTGGGTCAAGCGTACCCCCATGTCCGATTTTTTTCGTATGTAAGATTTTTCTTAATTTGAATACGCAATCATGACTTGTCATTCCGCGTTCTTTCCATAAAGGTAATAACCCGTCCATGTCTTTTCTCCATTTCATTTTTGATTTAACTGAATTATTATAACACATTGCATCAATTACTGACGAATTTGACATCATAATGAACGGTTTTTATTTTTCGGCAATAAAAACGTAACAAAATTCATGCTCACGTAAATAGAAATCATGTTATGCTTTTTTAAAGGAGGGAATAGAATGGAAGATTTTTTCTTTGCACCATTTGATTGGATTTATGGGTGGCTTACAGGTAAATAGTTTGGTTTTCACTTCCCAAAAACGAAAAAAAAGACTGGCCATTCTTCCAGTCTTTTTTCCGTTTTTTTTATTTATTTTTTCAGTTTCTTAATCAATGCAAAAAATTCTGTTTTGCGGGATCGATTTTATCATTTTATTGGTCAAGATTTTTCCATTTCCAATCCAATACTTCTGGCAGATCAATACCATTTTCACGAATATAGTTTTGATGTTCTTGTAATTTCTGATCCATTTTTTTCGCAAAATCTTCTGCTTGACTTCCTTTGATTTTTAAAGCTGCGTCTTTTGCCAAATGATAACGGTCAAGTTCATTTACTACACGCATGTCAAATGGTGTCGTGATATCTCCATTTTCTTTGTAGCCATGAATCATTAAATGATGGTTATGACGATCAAAGAAAATCGTGCGGACCAATGTTTCATAACCGTGGAAAGCAAATAAGATCGGTTTGTCTTTTGTAAAATATTGATCAAATTCTTCATCGCTCAACCCGCGCGGATCTTGACTTGGATGACGTAATTTCAATAAATCTACGACATTGATGAACCGAATTTTTAGTTTTGGGAATTCTTCCAGCAACAAAGTTACAGCTGCTAATGCTTCTAAGTTAGATTCCGTTCCTGCAGCAGCAATGACCAATTCAGGTTCCTCCTCTTTTGCTGTCGAAGCCCAATCAATGATTTTCAAGCCTTCATTCACTAAGACGGCTGCTTCTTCTGCTGAGTAAAATTGAGCACGCGGATGTTTGGAAGAGATGATCAAATTGATTTTTTCTGACGAGCGGAATGCTTTATCCATGACTGCGAGCAATGTATTTGCATCCGCAGGCAGATATTCACGGATGAACTCCGCCTTCTTTTCTGCCAAATGTGTCAATATTCCTGGATCTTGGTGGCTATATCCATTGTGATCTTGCTGGAAGACTGTTGAGCTTGCAATGAGATTCAGCGAAGGATAATCCTTTCGCCAAGAAAGGTCATGTGATTTCCGCATCCATTTGAAGTGCTGAGTCAACATAGAGTCAACCACTCGCAAGAATGATTCGTAACTTGCAAAAAAACCATGCCGTCCAGTCAGAACGTACCCTTCTAAGAACCCTTCATCTTGGTGTTCCGATAATTGACTGTCGATGACGCGACCAGATGGCGAAAGCCATTCATCATTTTCTGGTTCGATTTTTTCCATCCATTGGCGATTTGTCGTTTTGAAAACTTGATTCAATCGGTTTGATTTTGTTTCATCTGGTCCAAATATACGGAAATTTTCTGGATTTTTCTCAATGATCTCGCGAACGAATTTACCAAGTTCGGTCATATCTTCTGCTTTAACGGAGCCTGGTTTTTCAAATTGCAAAGTATATTTTTTCCAATCTGGCATAATAAGCGGTCTTGGATCGATTCCACCATTGGTGATAGGATTTTTTGCCATTCTTTGGTCACCAGTAGGCGCGATTTCTCTGATTTCTTCTAAAATACGTCCTTGTGCATCAAATAATTTTTCTGGTTCATAGGATTTCAGCCAACGGAGTAAAGCATCTGCATGATCCATATGTTCTTGATCTACAGGAATCGGTACTTGGTGTGCTCGGAAGGTGCCTTCAATTGGTTCCCCGTCCCATTCTTTTGGACCGGTCCATCCTTTTGGTGTGCGTACGATCAATACTGGCCATTTTGGCATCACGACATCTGTTGCTGTCTTCAGGCGAGCTTCTTTTTGGATGGATTTGATTTTCTCGATTGCTTGATCCATTTTTTCAGCCATAACAGGATTTAATTTTTCTGGATCATTTCCTTCAATAAAGAAAGGTTCCCAGCCAAGTCCGTTAAAGTAATTTGCTAATTCTCCATCTGATTTACGTGCCAAGATCGTTGGGTTGGCTATTTTTGCACCATTTAAATGAAGGATCGGTAAAACAGCTCCATCTATCACTGGATTGATAAAGACATTTGAGAACCAGCTTCCAGCTAAAGGACCGGTTTCTGCTTCACCATCACCAATCACGACAGCAGAGATTACTTCAGGATTGTCTAATACAGCTCCGACTGCATGTGAAAGAGAGTATCCAAGCTCTCCGCCTTCATGGATAGAACCTGGTGTTTCTGGTGCTGCATGAGAAGCAATGCCTCCAGGAAATGAAAATCGTTTGAATAATTTTTGCATTCCTGTCTCATCTTCCGTTACTTCTGGATAGATCTCTGTGTAACTTCCATCTAAATAAGCATTCGATACCATGACTTGTCCGCCGTGTCCTGGCCCTTCAATATAAAACATGTTCAAATCATATTTATTGATGACTCGGTTCAAATGGACATAAATAAAATTTTGGCCAGGAATCGTTCCCCAATGACCGATTGGATGTTTTTTGACATCTTCTGGTTTCAGTGTACGTCTCAGTAAGGGGTTATCTTTAAGATAAAGTTGCCCAACAGAAAGATAATTAGCAGCACGCCACCAAGCCGTCATTTTATCAAAGTATTCTTTACTAGAATAATCCATACATAACACTCCTTTTCATTATTACTCTTATTCTAGCGCAGATACTCCCAATTGAAACCTAATAAGCACTTCTGTTCATTTGTTTGGATTTTATATCTAGCCAAATGAACAGGTATAAAAAACCACGAAATTTTTCCTTTCGCTGACGTTTTTTACATTGATCCAAAAAACTTGTCGTTATCACAATGGCTGTTCCGCAGTTCATTTCGCTCCTCATCATGCATAATTTGCTGAATGACGCTGGGCCAGTTAACACATTGCTGGAAAACTGGGGCTGGATCGAGCAATTCCTTTCCTGATTGATCCGTTTTATGTAAAAGTCTCTGTTATCTTTGTCAATATGTGAATTGGTATCCCAGCTACTATGCTAATTTCTACAGGGATTATCCAAAAATTTGGATCGTGACCAAATCGAAGCGGCGTAATCGGAAATATCAAAAACTTCAACGTGATTTTTCTTTTAACTGTCGACGGACCGACAAATTCAAATTTTTATGGTGCAGGTTCCACTGATCTTCTAGTTACTTGGCTATACCTGACTGTCACTAAAATAGATTACAATCTAGCTTCCGTTATCGGTACCTTGATCTTTATCTATATGCAAAAATTTATATACTGCTAGAAAAAAGAAAGTCGAATTTTTTACTTTTCTTTTTCTCTTTTTTGGTTAGCTGACACGCTACCAGACTAAAGTCATGGAACTCTTAGGTAATACGTCTTAATGAAAACAAAAAAATCCCGCAACCCCTGATTTCACAGGATTTGCGGGATTTTTTGATTAGTCTTTGTTCAAGTCGCGAAGCAATTCATCGATATGGTTCCCATAGACAACTGATTCATCAAGTTCAAAGAACAATTCAGGTGTCTTATAAATACTTAGATTGTGCCCTAACTCTCGACGAATCAATCCTGATGCTTTATTCAATCCATCTTGTGCTTTTTTCTTATCTGATGCTAAGTCAGATAAAATGCTGTAATAGATCGTTGCTTGCTGTAAGTCCCCCGTAACTTTCACATCTGTGATCGTTACGTTCTCCACACGAGGGTCACGGACCTTTTTGCGCAAAATATCATTGACTTCTTTTAAGATTTCTTGACCGACTCGGCGGTCACGGTAGTTAGCCATAATGATTGGCCTCCTTTTATCAGTTTTTAGTCATTTTTGACTTCTTCCATGATAAATCCTTCAATTACGTCATCTACTTTGATGTCATTGAATTTTTCAATCATTGCACCACATTCATAACCCATTTTGACTTCTTTCACGTCATCTTTGAATCGTTTCAGACTTGCAAGTTGGCCTTCATAGATTACGATTCCGTCACGGATTACACGGACACCGCTATCTCTACGAATATATCCTTCTGTTACATAGGCACCTGCAATCGTACCAACTTTAGAAACTTTGAAGGTTTCACGAACGATCATTTGACCGGTGATTTTTTCTTCAAATTCAGGGTCTAGCATCCCTTTCATCGCAGTTTCGATTTCTTCGATGGCTTTATAGATGATACGGTGAAGACGAATATCGACTTCTTCAGTATCAGCTTGCACTTTTGCCTGCGGTGTAGGACGAACGTTGAAACCGATGATAATAGCGTTGCTGGCTGCTGCTAAGGTTACATCACTTTCATTGATTGCTCCGACAGCTGAATGGACGATTTTTACACGGACACCTTCCACATCAATCTTCTTCAATGATGCAGCCAGTGCTTCTGCTGAACCTTGTACATCTGCTTTGATGATTACGTTAACTTCTTTCAATTCGCCTTCTTTCAGGCTTTCAAATAAGTTATCCAAAGTCACACGGCTTGTGGCAGCACGGTTTTCCAATAATGCACGTTTTGCGCGTTCTTCACCCGCTGCACGTGCTGTCTTTTCGTCTTCGAAGACTACGAAACGGTCACCTGCTTGAGGTACATCATTCAAGCCAGTGATTTCTACTGGCGTTGCAGGTCCTGCTTCTTTATCGCGACGGCCAAGATCGTTTGTCATTACACGGACACGTCCGTAAGTATTACCGACAACGATTGGGTCACCAACGTGAAGTGTTCCTTCTTGGACAAGTAAGGTTGACACAGGACCTTTACCTTTATCAAGACGTGCTTCGATCACTGTTCCGATTGCGCGTTGTGTTGGATCTGCTTTTAAATCTTCTACTTCTGCGACTAACAGGATCATTTCCAGCAATTCTTCGATGTTTTGGCCGAATTTCGCTGAGATCTCAACAAAAATCGTTTCTCCACCCCATGCTTCAGGAATTAATTCATACTCACTTAATTCTTGCATAACATGCTGAGGATTTGCACCTGGTTTATCAATTTTATTTACAGCGACGATGATTGGAACGCCTGCAGCTTTGGCATGGTTGATTGCTTCAACTGTTTGTGGCATGACGCCATCATCTGCAGCAACAACTAAGATCGTGATATCTGTGATACTTGCTCCACGTGCACGCATACTTGTAAAGGCCGCATGTCCTGGTGTATCCAAGAAAGTGATTGGTTTACCATCAATATCGATCTGGTAGGCACCGATATGCTGCGTGATTCCGCCTGCTTCTCCGCTTGTTACACGTGAATGGCGCAATGTATCCAATAAGGTTGTTTTCCCGTGGTCTACGTGTCCCATAATCGTTACTACTGGCGGACGTGAGACTAATTTATCTGGATCGACTTCTTCTGCCTCGAAGAATTTATCGATATCAGCAATGTCAACTTGGACTTTTTCTTGTGGTTCCATGCCATAGTCCGTCGCTAACAGTTCAATCGTATCTTTATCCAGTGCTTGGTTTTGATTGACCATGACACCAAGCATAAATAATTTTTTAATGATTTCTGCTGGCTCACGATGAATTTTTTTCGCAATATCTGCTACATTCATACCTTCAGTATACTCTAATACATCTGGCAATTCACGGAATTTGCGTGGTGGTACAGCTGGTTTAGTTGATTGTTGCTGTTTGCCTTTTTTACCTTTTTTATTATAACGATTACGGTTATTATTATTAAATTTGCCGCGATTGTTATTGTTTGGTTTGTTGTTATTGTTAGTACGGTTTTGATTGCCGCCTTGGCTCGTTCCTTGACGATTTTGGCTGCTGGTATTTCCCGTATTATTTTGGTTTGTTGTTGGTTTTTTTCCTTGATTCACTTGACCGCTCCCTTGACCGCGATCTTGATAACTGCGGTTATTTTTATTTTTTTGTTGATTGTTCGTTGTTTCTTTTTTACGTTGATCGTTCGGCTGTTGATTGGCTGGTTTTCTGCTTGCTTGTTGTGCAGCTTGTTGTTTCGTGCTTGGGTTTTTGAACGCTTGTTGCAATTTCTTCTCATCATTGCTAGTAATCGCACCCATATGGTTTTTCACATCGATGCCAAGTTGTTGTGCTTTTTCCACGACGTCTTTACTAGATTTTTTGAGTTCTTTTGCTAATTCATAGATTCTTTTGTTGCCCATGCAATCACCTTCCTAACCTTCAATTAGCTCCTTGGTCTTCTTCGCAAATCCGGCATCCATTATTCCGAATACCTTGCGAGGTTTTCCGATCATCTGCGTGATTTCTGCTTCAGAAAATAGCTCAAAGCAAGGAACTTCATAATATGAACTCTTATCTTTTATCTTTTTTCTTGTATTCTCGCTTGCATCGGTTGCCACAAACACCAATTTTGCTTTTTGTTTGCGGATTTCAGCAATGGTCAGTTCTTCACCCGTGATTAGTTTTCCCGCGCGCATCGCTAGACCGATGAGATTCATGGCTTTTTGCCGATTAACTGTATTCATTTTCCAAATAACTCTTTACGTGCTTTTTGGTGAGTGACATAGTCAAGAAGTTCTTGATAAAACTCATCTGTTAATGTTGTTTCGAGTACTCGATCGAGAATTTTTTTATCCCAAGCTTGTTGTACTTCTTCCGGCTCAAGTGAGACATACGCTCCTCGTCCAGGCATTTTTCCAGTTGGATCGATCGATACTTCCCCTTCTTTTGAACGGGTGATTCGGACCATCTCTTTTTTAGGTTTCATTTCACCTGAAACCACGGATTTGCGTAAAGGAATTTTCCTTTGTTTCATCTCTTTGCCTCCTTACTAAAGTTAAGCTTCTGGTTTTTCTTCGACCGTTTCATTGTTGAATGCAATTGTTTCATATTCATCGTCTGTTAAATCTGACTGAACGATTGCTTCATCATGCAGTTCTTCTGTTTCTTTTTGTTGTTCTTGATTTTCATAAAATTCCGTCATGTCAGATTCTGATTTGATATCGATTTTATGGTTAGTCAATTTAGCAGCTAAACGTGCATTTTGTCCGCGTTTACCGATTGCTAGCGATAATTGGTAGTCTGGAACGACAACTGTGCAGGCCTTTGGATTTGTCTCATCGAAGATCACATCCATGACTTGTGCAGGATTCAATGCATTTGCAATGAATACAGCTGGATCTTCATTCCATTCGACGATATCCATGTTTTCGCCTTTTAATTCATTGACGATTGCTTGAACTCGTTGTCCCTTTGGCCCGACACATGTACCGACTGCATCGATATTTGGATCATTTGAGCGAACTGCCACTTTTGAACGATCGCCAGCTTCACGGGCGATGCTGACAATTTCAACGATTCCATCATAGACTTCTGGTACTTCTTGCTCAAATAAGCGACGCAATAGGTCTGGATGGCTGCGGCTAACAAATACTTGCGGACCTTTAGACGTATTTTCTACTCGGGAAACATAAACTTTGATTCGATCATGTGGTTGATAAAATTCATTTGGCATTTGATCTTGTTTAGAAAGAACTGCCTCAATTTTACCAAGATTGACATAAATATAACGTTTATCCTGGCGTTCGACGATTCCTTGCATGATGTCTTTTTCATAAGCACTGAATTCGTTATAAATAATCGTTCTTTCTGCTTCACGTACACGCTGTAAAATAACTTGTTTAGCCGTTTGCGCAGCGATCCGCCCAAAATCTTTTGGTGTTACTTCAAAACGGATCGTATCACCGATCTCATATGCTGGATTGATTAAAAGTGCATCTTTCAATGAGACTTCCAACTGTGAATCCATCACTTCTTCCGTTACTTCTTTTACTGCATAGACATGGATCTTTCCTTTTTTCTGATCAAATTCCACTTCGACGTTTTGTGCTTGGCCATAGTGACGTTTGTATGCAGAAACCAATGCTGCTTCTAAAGCATCGATCACGATTTCTTTTGAGATCCCTTTTTCAGCTTCTAAAGCGTCTAACGCATTTAACATTTCTTTACTCATTTTTTTCTGATTCCTCTCCGTGATTAAAATTGGATAGCTAAGCGAGCTTTTGCAATATTTTTTCGGTCAAAAGTCAATTCTTTTTCTCGTGTTTTTATGCGCATTTTCAATGTAAGCTGTTCAGCATTAAATGATTGAAGAAATCCTTCATATTGTTTTTCGCCATCTACTGGTTGGTATAAGGAGACATGGACATAATCACCAAGTGCCTTTTCATAGTCGCTTTCTTTTTTCAATGGCCGCTCTGCTCCCGGGGAGGATACCTCCAGGAAATAAGCTTGAGGAATCGGATCTGGATCTGCTGCATCAAGTTTTTCACTCAGTTTCTCACTGACAAAGGCGCATTCTTCGATATCGATACCGCCTTCTTTGTCAATAAATACTCGTAAGAACCAGCTTTTTCCTTCTTTTACAAATTCGACTTCGACAAGTTCAAAATTTTGTTCATCTAAAATCGGTGTCACCATTTCTGTGACTGTTTCAACGACGCTACTCAAAAGTTTCGCCTCCTTAAAAATTAAGTGCGTAATTCCATTAAAAAGAGTGAGCGAAAAATCCGCTCACTCACAGTTAGTATCATTACCTATAAGAACTATACCATACTCTGCTTAAAATTACAAGCAGACAGGAAAACAGATGCTTATAGCATATCGAATAACGATAACTGATTTTCATCTGGTAGGTCTTTCAATACGCCATTGTCGTTCATATATTCGATCAATGTTTTTGAAACTTTACCGCGGGTGGCAAGATCTTCTTTGGATAAAAATGGACCGTCTTTTCTTGCTTCAACGATTTGTTTTGCCACGTTGGTTCCCAAACTTGGGACAGCTCTAAATGGTGCGATCAACGTATCACCTTCAATAACAAAGTTAACGGCATCCGATTTATACAAATCAATCATTCCAAATTTGAATCCTCGTTCCAGCATTTCATTGGCTAACTCCAGCACTGTCAGTTGATTCTTTTCTTTTACGGAAGCATCTAATCCTTTGTCCGTGATTTCTTTCATTGCTTGTTTCACAGCATCTTTTCCTTTGCACATGGAGACTAGATCAAAGTCGTCTGCACGTACAGAAAAGTATGCACAGTAATACAAAATAGGGAAATAAACCTTGAAATAAGCGACACGAAGAGCCATCAATACGTAAGCTGCAGCATGGGCTTTCGGAAACATATATTTGATTTTTGAACAAGAATCGATATACCAGTCGGGCACATTATTTTCTTTCATCGCCGATAGATAGGTTTCTCGCAATTCATCAGGGATCTTGTTCCATTGTCCTTTACGAACAGTTTCCATGATTTTAAATGCCATCCCGCTATCTAATCCAGCATGGATCAAATAAACCATAATATCATCACGACAGCCGATTACTTCCGCCAGTGTCGCATCTCCTCGTCGAATCAATTCTTCCGCATTTCCTAACCATACGTCTGTACCATGAGATAGTCCGGAAATTTGCAGTAGTTCTGCAAAAGTTGTAGGATGCGTTTCTTCTAACATCCCTCGAACAAAACGAGTGCCGAATTCTGGAATACCTAATGTCCCTGTTTTGGAATAAATCTGTTCCTGGGTTACCCCTAGTACTTCAGGACCGGCAAATATCCGCATCACTTCCGGGTCATCCGTAGGGATCGTTTGTGGATCGATCCCTGATAAATCTTGAAGCATCCGAATAACAGTTGGGTCATCATGCCCTAGAATATCCAATTTCAATACATTATCGTGAATCGAGTGGAAATCAAAATGAGTCGTTTTCCATTCTGAATTTTGATCGTCTGCTGGGTATTGGATCGGCGTAAAATCATAGACATCCATATAATCGGGAATAACGATGATCCCCCCTGGATGCTGGCCGGTTGTCCGTTTGACTCCAGTAGCGCCTTTTGCTAATCTGTCGACTTCTGCACTTCGAAACTGCAGATTATTGTCCCTTTCGTATCCTTTTACATAGCCATATGCTGTTTTGTCGGCGACTGTACCAATCGTTCCGGCACGGTAAACATAGTCTTCGCCAAACAATACTTTCGTATAGTTATGGGCTTCTGCTTGATAATCACCTGAGAAGTTCAAATCAATATCGGGCACTTTGTCTCCATGGAATCCTAAAAATGTCTCAAATGGAATATCATGACCGTCTTTGTTTAAGCGTGCACCACATTTTGGACATTGTTTTTCTGGCATATCAAATCCAGAACCATACGTACCATCTTCAAAAAACTCGGAATATTGGCACTCTGGACAATAATAATGAGGGGCTAATGGATTAACTTCAGTGATTCCTGTCATCGTCGCAACAAAGCTAGAGCCAACAGAGCCACGTGAACCTACTAGATAGCCATCTTCATTACTTTTATGCACTAATTTTTGGGCGATCAGATAAATAACCGAGAAGCCATTACCATTAATAGAATTCAACTCTTTTTCTAATCGTTTTTGAATGATCTCAGGTAACGGATCTCCGTACATTTGTTTTGCTTTGGTGTAACTCAATTCTGATATTTCATCTTCTGAACCTGGAATCTTCGGTGTATAAAGTTCATCTTTGACTGGAATCACTTCTTCGCAGATATCTGCGATTTTATTCGTATTTTCTACTACGATCTCTTTCGCTGTTTCTTCCCCTAAAAAGTGAAATGCAGTTAGCATCTCATCGGTTGTTCGGAAATGGACATCCGGCAAACTATGACGATTCAACGGATTCGCTCCGCCCATAGAATTGATCAAAATTTTTCGGTAAATGGCATCTTCTTCGTTCAGATAATGTACATTACCTGTTGCAACAACGATTTTATCCAAACTTTTTCCGATTTCTACCAAATTTTGGATAATTTCTTCCAAATCATGTTCATTTTTTACCAATTCTTGCTCGATCAAAGGCGCATAGACCGCTTTTGGCATAACTTCAATATAATCGTAGAATTTTGCTCGGTTTCTTGCCTCTTCTACCCCTTTTTGCATCATGGCTTCGAATATTTCTCCCTTATCACAAGCTGAGCCGATCAATAGATTTTCACGCATCTTTTTTAATTGGGAGCGTGGTATTCGTGGGACGCGTTCGAAGTATTCGACATTCGACATTGAAATCAGTTTGAACAAATCTTTCAGTCCTGCCTGATTTTTTGCTAAAATCGTTACATGGAAAGGTCGAGCCCTTTTGTAAGAATCTCCTTCTCCGATATGCTCATTTAGCTGATCATGATAAAGCATGTTATGATTGTCCATTGCCTCTTTCACAAAGATCCATGCTAAGTGACCAGTTGCTTCAGCATCATAGATTGCTCGGTGATGCTGTTCCAAGCTGACACCAAATTTTTTAGATAACACACCTAATCCGAAACGTTTGAATTGAGGATACAGATATCTAGCTAATTCCAACGTATCAATAACTGGATTGGCCGCTTCAGGAATACCATACCTTGCGTAGCTAGTATTCAAGAACCCCATATCAAAAGCCGCGTTGTGGGCTACCAAAATTGTATCTTTTGAAAATTCAAGGAACATCCGTAATACTTCTTCTTCCGACTTTGATCCTCGAACCATTTCATCCGTGATACCAGTCAGATCTACCGTTGTTCGTGACAAAGGATGTCCTGGATCGATAAATTCATCAAAGCTTTCGATCACATTTCCTTTATACATTTTGACTGCGGCTAGCTCGATGATCGTGTCATATACTGCAGACAATCCTGTCGTTTCCACGTCAAATACGACATATGTGGCTTCACTCAATGCTTCATGTGCATCATTATAAGCAATTGGGACACCATCATCTACGACATTCGCTTCCACGCCGTATAAGATTTTCACACCTGCTTTTTTTCCAGCACTATGTGCTTCCGGAAAGGCTTGCGCACCACCGTGGTCTGTAATGGCGATAGCTCGATGTCCCCATTTCCCTGCTTGTGCCACAAGATCAGAGATGCTGTTTGTTGCATCCATCGTACTCATATTGCTATGAACATGAAGCTCTACTCGTTTTTCCCCTTCAGGAGCATAATCTTTGCGAGGTGTATGTTTGACTTCTATGATATCTTGCGCATTCATGACCAAATCACGAACAAACGTATCTTCTTGAATACTTCCTCGTACCTTTAACCAGCTACCGACACTGATCGCATCAAATACTTGTTCATCTTTTTCGCCGTTCGAGAATTTTTTGACGATAAATGATGAAGTATAATCTGTGATTTTCAAAGTCAAGATCTTGCGTTTTGAACGTAGTTCTCTGACTTCTTTGTCGAATACGTACCCCTCAAGTGTGACTCTTCGTTCTTCTTCAACGATACTGATCATTGGTGTCGTTGGTTCATCGGCTGGAATATTTCGTCCTAGCTGGATGGGTCCTTCAAGAGCTGGCGATTGCTCTTTTCTTTCCTTTTTCTTTTGTTCGTGGACAACTAGACTTTCAGCTGCTTGCTTCATAAAGGCTTCTGCCTGTTCTTGTTTGCGTTCTTCAAAAAGTTTCAATACTCGTTCCGCTTGCTGCTCATCCACTTCTGGTTCGATACGAAATTTTGGGAATCCGTAACTGACGAACAACTCTTCTACTAATGGCAAGTATTGTTGCTTCAAATAAGAAATAGCTCCTGTACTGTCGATTGGCAAGATGACTTTACGATCTTTTATCACAGGTACCTGCGTTTTCAATACTTGCTGTGCTAGTGGTGTATCGCATTGCTGATTTTCCAAAGCTTGGGCCCAGTAATCTTGCAAGAGCTGTTCATCGAATGTCTGGTCATCTGCTAAGATATTCAGTTTGACTTGTGCAATATCTTTAAAAGCGATAGTCAGATGCTGAGTCAATGACCGATATAGCATAATAGGTAAAATTTTGGAAAAATGCAGCGTAAATTCCCATAAACGCGATTTACGATGGACCACTACACTATCCATTTCACCAGCAGTAAGCAGTGGATGATTTTTTTCTGCTTCCTCTAGTTGGATTTGTTCCAACAGTTTTTCAAATAAATCTCGTTTTTCTGACAAAGATATACGCCCTTTCTGATGAGAAACAATGCAATTGATCGCATCTTATCCTCTTCTTTTTCAGTACCTTTTAGTATACTCGTTTTTTCTGAGTTTTACATTAAAAAATTGGAACTGCGATTCAAATCGCAGTTCCAATTTTAAAAGCGAATCATCAGATTGTCAAAAACAGCTGATTCAGCTATTTTTATTTTCTGTGTTTTAACGCTTATTATTCGCCTTGGTTCAAGAGGATTGGTAAAGTATTCGCCAATTCTTCTTTACGTACTTCAACCATTTCGCCAGTTTTCTTGATTTTCACTTCTACGATTCCATCCACTGCTTTTTTACCGACAGTGATTCTGATTGGACAGCCAATCAAATCAGAATCCGCGAATTTCACTCCTGCGCGTTCATTTCTGTCATCAACCAGTACTTCATAGCCAGCTTTTGTCATCGCTTCTTCTAGTTCATTCGTCAGGTTTGTTTGGTATTCGTCTTTTAGATTCATTTGGACGATATGCAGATCAAATGGCGCAATTCCTTTTGGCCAATTGATTCCTTGTTCATCTGAATGTTGTTCTACGATTGCTGATAATAAACGACTTACACCGATACCATAACAGCCCATAATCACAAATTTTTCTCGTCCATTTTCGTCTAGTACAGTTGCTCCCATAGATTCACTGTAACGAGTGCCGATTTTGAAGATATGTCCGATTTCGATTCCTCGAGTAAAGGCAAGAACACCATTGTTGTCTGGTGAAGGATCTCCTTCTTGTACAAAACGAAGATCTTCATAAGAAAGTACAGTGAAATCGCGTTCTGGATTCACATTTTTATAGTGGAATCCTGTTTCGTTCGCTCCAGTAATGGCATTCGCTAAATCTTGGACATAACGGTCTGCATATACTTTTACGTCATATGAAACACCGACTGGTCCGACAGAACCAAACTCAGCACCTAGATATTTTTGTGCTTCTTCTTCTGTTGCTTCTTCTAAAAAGTCAGCAGATAAAAAGTTTTTCAGTTTTACGTCATTGACTTCATGGTCTCCGCGTACCAAAACAAGGACAGGTTGTTCATCCGCAATGAACAATACAGACTTGATGATTTTTTGAGGTTCAACAGAAAAGAAATCTGCTACTTCGTCAATTGATTTTACGTTAGGTGTAGCTACTTTCTCCAATTCAAGCTGTGTTTCATGCGATTTTTTTGATACATAGTAGCTTGTAGCCATCTCCAAGTTTGCAGCATAATCACTTTCAGTCGAATAACAGATCGTATCCTCCCCGATTTCTGAGATCGCCATGAATTCTTTTGAGTCTTTCCCGCCCATTGCGCCGCCGTCTCCGATGATCGAGCGAAATTCTAAGCCACAACGCTTGAATACTTCGGTATAGGCTTTTTCGTAATCTTTATATGTCTCGTCCAAACTTTCTTCCGTTGCATGGAAAGAATATGCATCTTTCATGATAAACTCTCTTCCGCGAAGCAAACCGAAGCGAGGTCGTTTTTCGTCACGATATTTAGGTTGGATTTGATAAAGATTTAAAGGTAATTTCTTATATGAATTGATTTCATTACGCATCAAATCAGTAAAAGTTTCTTCGTGAGTTGGTCCAAGGATCATTTTTCGATCATTGCGGTCTTTGAAACGATACAAGTTTGGTCCATATGTTTCGTAACGCCCGGATTCTTCCCAAAGTTCTGCTGGCAAGATGGCAGGCATCAGCATTTCTACCGCTCCGATTTTTTCAAATTCTTCCCGCATAATGCGTTTCAGTTTTTCCAATACACGATTTGCTAATGGCAGATATGAATAAATACCCGCTGATACTTGGCGGATATATCCAGCTCTTAGCAAGATTTGATGGCTTAATACTTCTGCATCATTTGGAACTTCGCGTAATGTTGGAATCAACATTTTTGATTGTCTCATTCTATATACTCCTTTATTTCCTCAAAATAGTTATCGTTTGTTATTATACCCTATTTGTCAACTTTTTCTAGAAAAAGAATCGTTGAATATCGTTCCATGTAACTAGCACCATCAACAACATTAAAAATCCAAAGCCAGCTAATGTCAATATTCCTTCTTTTTCTTGACTTAATGGTTTCCCGCGAATCCCTTCAAAAATATTCAAGACTAATTTCCCGCCATCTAAGGCAGGAATCGGAAGCAGATTGACGATTCCGAGATTCATTGAAAGAAGCGCCATCAAACTAATAACAGTTGTTACACCTTGATTTGCTGCTTCTGAAGACAATTGGTACATCATGACAGGTCCGCCTAATTTATCTAAACTGAAACCTGTAAATAGTGATCCTAAGGCTTTGAAAATTTCCAATGAACCGCTGAAAGCTTGACGCGTCCCTCCAATGATCTTATCCATAAAACCTGTATTCATTGGGGCTTTTATACCAAGTTGGCCAACTTTTTCGCCATTTGACTCTACAGATTTCGGTGTCACGTCGACAGATTGCACCTGACCTTCTCGTTCGATCTTAAAGTCTAATGTTTTACCTGGATTTTTCGTAATGACTGTTGTCAGATCATTCCATGAATGGATTTCTTTTCCGTCCACACTGACTACCTCATCATTTTCTTTTAAGCCTGCTTCTGCCGCAGCTCCATTAGGCATGATCTCTCCTACGCGATTAGTGTTCGTCACTTGAACACCACCTTGCATAAATGCCAGAATGATGAATAACACGATTGCCAAAATAAAGTTATTCATGGGTCCAGCAAAGTTGGTCAGCATACGCTGCCACAATTTAGCCGATTGGAACTGTACGTCTTTTGGCGCAATTCTGATTTCTGTTCCGTCGTTTTCAATAATCGTCGCATCGTGATCAACAGGGTAGGTTACTACTTCTGTTTCGTCTCCATTCACATAACCAGTGATAGTCAGCTCATCTTCTAAATCATAACGGCTCAATTCCATCGGGATAGCATTTGTCAATTGGATTTTCTTACTTAAATTTATCTTCTCTACGATGCCGTCAGAATTTAGTAAAAGAGAAAGAGGCATTCCTGGTGCCATTTCTGTTTCATCATCCCCATTGCCTGCCATTCGAACATAACCGCCGATAGGTAATAGGCGAAGCGTATATGTTGTCCCGTCTTTTGCTTGATGCCCATAAATTTTCGGACCCATACCGATAGCAAATTCGCGAACGAGGATTCCTGATCGTTTCGCAAAGAAGAAATGACCAAACTCATGAACAATCACTAATATACCAAAAACGATGATAAATGTCAGAATCGTTTTCATAGCTTTTTTCTCCTTTACTTGTTTTTTGTGTTTTTTATAAAACAACGATAAAACACTATAATTTTACCATAGTATACCAAAGACACCAATAGTATCAATATAATGAAAAATAAAAACCTGCGTCTTTTATGAAATTCACAAAGAAACGCAGGTATACTTACTAAATAATACCAAATAAATGCATGATAGGAAATACAAACAGCAAACTGTCGAAACGGTCTAAGATTCCACCATGGCCTGGTAAGATATTTCCCGAGTCTTTCACATCATAATGACGTTTGATTGCAGATTCGACCAAATCACCAAATTGTCCGACTGCTGAAAAAATAATCGTCATCAGAAGCATGACAAACATACCATGATTGAATAGTTCTTTTGCTGGGTATAACAATAAATAAAGAAATGCGACTACAACAGCACTACCGATACCACCGAGCGCACCTTCAATCGTTTTGTTGGGCGAAATATCAGGACATAACTTATGCTGACCATAACGTCGACCAACCATATATGCTCCGATATCAGTTGCCCAAACAATAAATAGACCAAATATCAAAACAGCCAAGCTTTCTGTTCGTGCATTGACAAAATTCTGGAAACCTATTCCCACATACAAGCTGACAAGCACAGGAAAACCTGCTTCATCAATCGTATACGTATTTTTAGAAATAACTGATGTTCCTAAAAGAATCATAACTATAAGATAAAATAACATAAATGTACTTACATTCTCTGGAAGAAAGAAAAACCATCTTTCTTTTGGCAAAACAAGTAACACTGCACCAACGGCGGATAAAACTCCTTCAAAACTTAAGAGTGTCAATCCTTTCATCCGGAACAGCTCGTAAACTCCTACTACCGCTAAGATTGCTGCTGTAAGCTCAACCGCTATGCCTCCGATCCATATAATCGGAATAAACAAGACTAGCGCCACAGCTGCTGTGATCACACGTTGTTTCATGACTGATCCCCTTTCTCATCTTCTGTTTTTTTTACACCGCCGAATCGACGGTCTCGATTTTGATAAGAGGCGATTGCTTCTTCAAGATGCGCACCATCAAAATCAGGCCAAAGCGCTTTTGTAAAATACAGCTCACTATATGCGATCTGCCATAACAGAAAATTACTAATTCGCTCTTCTCCACTTGTACGGATCATCAGCTCAGGATCTTGTAACTCTTTAGGCAAGAAACCTGTCATTAAATGCTTAGCAATCAATTCATCATCGATTTCCTCTGCGTGTATTTCTCCTTTTGCTACTTCTTCGGCAATTTCTTGGACAGCAGTCACGATCTCTGCTCTACTTCCATAATTCAAAGCAAAATTCAATACCATTCCAGTATTGTTTTTTGTTTGCTCAATTGCACGTCTTACAGCATCTTGCGTATGTTCTGGCAATACGTTTTCATAACCCATGACATGAACTTTGACATTTTCTTTAATCAATTCTGGTACGAACGTATCAAAGAAGTCGACAGGTAGTTGCATGAGAAAACTTACTTCATCTTTTGGTCGCTTCCAGTTTTCAGTCGAAAAGGCATAAAGCGTCAACACTTTCACTCCAAGCCTTGATGCTTTTTTTGTGACTTTCTTTACTGTTTCCATGCCTTCTTTATGGCCAGCAACTCGTGGCAAACGACGGTTTTGCGCCCAACGACCATTGCCGTCCATGATGATGGCAACGTGTTGAGGAATTGGTCCATCGGTATTAAATTGAAATTCGCTTTTTTCTTGAATATATTTGTTTTTTTGCGGAAAAAAACGTAACATTCTTTTTCCTCCTATACTTAAAAGATTCCCACTATCTTAAGTATTATAGCAATATCTAACTGTTTTTCCTATGAAATCATTGTTTTTTTATTTAAAAACTGAATAATTTTTTCTTTTTTTAATTTTTAAATAAAAGAAATATAAATAAAAACAGAGGAAGCGGAATGATCCGCCCCTCTGTTTTTATGATTTTATTAAACTTCCAATAATTCTTTTTCTTTATCAGCAGCGATCTTATCTACTTCTTTGATGCTATTATCTGTCAATGTTTGTACGTCTTTTTCTAATCCGCGCAAATCATCTTCGGTAATATCACCATGTTTTTGTTGTTTTTTATATTCATCGATCGCATCACGACGGATGTTACGAATCGCGATTTTTGCATTTTCTGCTTCTTTTTTAACATCTTTAGCTAATTCTTTTCTGCGTTCTTCTGTCAGTTGCGGGATAACTAAGCGAATGACATTTCCATCATTGGTTGGACTGATTCCTATATCACTTGCCATAATAGCTTTTTCAACATCTTGAAGAATGCTCTTGTCAAAAGGTGTGATCATTAAAACACGTGCTTCTGGAATTTGGATTGATGCCATTTGGTTCAATGGTGTTGGCGCACCGTAGTAGTTCACAGTAATACGATCCAAAAGGCTAGCGTTCGCACGGCCTGCGCGGATTTGCCCAAGTTCACGTTGAAGATTTTGTGCTGCTTTTTTCATTTTTTCTTTTGCTTCTGTCATAATTGCATCTGCCATTTTTATTTCCCCCTTACAGTTGTTCCGATATTTTCGCCTAAGATTGCACGGCGAATATTTCCGTGTTCATTTAAATTGAAGACAAGCAGTGGAATATCATTATCCATGCTTAGTGAACTTGCAGTTGAATCCATGACTTGTAATCCTTTGGCAATAACTTCCAGATGAGTCAGTTCTTCAAATTTTACTGCATTTGCATCTACTTTCGGATCAGCAGAATAAACACCGTCTACATTGTTTTTAGCCATCAGGATAACATCTGCGCCGATTTCTGCCGCGCGTAATGCTGCTGTTGTGTCTGTCGAGAAGTACGGGTTGCCGGTACCGCCTGCAAAGATAACGATCCGTCCTTTTTCTAAATGACGTTCTGCTTTACGGCGAATATATGGCTCTGCGATTTGACGCATTTCAATCGAAGTTTGCACGCGTGTCGGTACACCCACGTTTTCCAACGTATCCTGTAAAGCTAAGGCATTCATAACTGTAGCTAACATACCCATGTAATCAGCTTGAGCACGTTCCATGCCCATTTGTGCTCCGATTTGTCCGCGCCAGATATTTCCGCCGCCCACAACGATTGCCATTTCAACGCCCAGCTCGTGAACTTCTTTGATTTCTTGGATGATTTCTTTGATTACTGGTGGTTTGATTCCAAAACCTGCATCCCCAGCTAAAGCTTCTCCACTCAATTTTAAGACTACACGCTGATATTTCGGTGTGACCATGTTCATTCCTCCAATATTTTCTATTGCCATTTTACCATACTTAGATGATTTCGACACTCTAAGTCTGGTTTTTCTTGTTTTGCTTAAAAAAAGGGAGCGCACAAACCGTGCGTTCCCGTCTGTTATTCAACAGAATTATTTTTTCACTTGGCTCATAACTTCTTCTACAAAGTTATCTTCGCGTTTTTCGATACCTTCGCCAACTTCGAAACGTACGAATGTTTTAACAGTTGCGCCTTTTGATGCAACGTATTTTTCAACAGTCATATCAGGATCTTTAACGAATGGTTGGTCCACCAAAGCGATTTCTGCTTTGAATTTCTTCAAGCGTCCTTCTACCATTTTTTCAACGATATTCGCTGGTTTGCCTTCGTTCAATGCTTGTTCTGTAAGAACAGTTTTTTCATGTTCTAATTCAGCTTCTGGAATTTGTGATTCGTTTACATAACGAGGATTGATAGCTGCTACGTGCATAGCTATGTCTCTTGCAACTGTTTCGTCAGTTGTTCCATCTAGAACAGTCAATACGGCAATACGTCCGCCCATATGCAAGTATCCACCAAATGCAGCATTGTCGTCTTTTTCTACAACTTCAAAGCGACGGAAGCTGATTTTTTCTCCGATAACTTGAGTTGCTTCGATCAAGTCAGATTCAATTGTACCTTTATCTGTTTTGATTTTCATTGCAGCTTCCATGTCTGCTGGTTTGTTTTCAGCAACAAGTTCTGCAATTTCTTTTACTAAATCTTGGAACATTTCGTTTTTAGAAACAAAGTCTGTTTCTGAGTTTACTTCAACGATTGCTGCAGTGTTACCTTTCACAGCAACTGAAGCCAATCCTTCAGCTGCAATGCGGTCATTTTTCTTCGCAGCCTTTGCCATTCCTTTTTCACGTAAAAGATCAACTGCTTTTTCCATGTCGCCTTCTACTTCAACTAATGCTTTTTTCGCATCCATCATTCCTACGCCAGTCATTTCGCGTAGTTCTTTTACCATTTTAGCTGTAACGTCTGCCATGTTTAACTCCTCCTGTGTGTTTTTCTTTTTAAAAAAAGCTGCTTCAAAGGAGAGTGAGGCTTGTCGCCCAGCCTTTGAAACAGCTCCATCATTCAAAATTATTCTGCTGAAGAATTGTCGCCTTCAACAACATCTACGATTTCTTCGATTGATGTTGCTGTGTTTTCTTCTGTGAAATCTTCTTCAACTACTTGATCTTCACCTTGGTTTCCTTCGATGAAAGCATCAGCCATTTTTGAAGTAATCAATTTAACGGCACGAATTGCATCGTCGTTTGAAGGGATTACTACGTCGATTTCATCTGGATCGCAGTTTGTATCAACCATAGCTACGATTGGGATATTTAATTTGTGTGCTTCTTGAACAGCAATACGTTCTTTACGTGGGTCAACGATGTACATTACATCTGGGATTCTTGGCATATCAGCGATACCGCCTAAGAATTTTTCAAGACGTTCACGTTCTTTGTTCAAACCAGCAACTTCTTTTTTAGGTAGAACTTCAAAAGTTCCATCTTCTTCCATTGCATTGATTTGTTTCAAACGGCTGATACGTTTTTGGATAGTATCCCAGTTTGTCAATGTTCCGCCTAACCAACGATGGTTAACGAAGTATTGTCCTGCACGAGTTGCTTCTTCTTTGATTGCTTCTTGTGCTTGTTTTTTTGTACCTACGAATAATGCTACGCCGCCTTCTTCAGCAACGCTCTTCATGTAATCATAAGCTGCATCTACTAATTTAACTGTTTTTTGCAAGTCAATGATGTAGATTCCGTTTCTTTCTGTGAAGATATATTTCTTCATTTTTGGATTCCAGCGACGAGTTTGGTGACCAAAGTGTACGCCGGCTTCTAGTAATTGTTTCATAGAAATTACTGCCATATTTGTTTCCTCCGATTTGGTTTTATTTTTCCTCTTCTTATCTTCTACCTTGCCGGCAAACTTTTTCAAGCACCTACCGACAATCCAATAAGAATGTGGATTTGCTGATGCATAAAGCATCCTCAGCTATTATACAGACAAAAGATCCGTATCGCAAGAGCAAATATACTTTTCTGCTCAACATTCAATAGTTTACCTGAAAGATAAAAAGAATTCAAGAAAAATAGTAGATTTCTCTTTGTTTCTTTATTATCCTTTTTCCATAAAATAATTTTAGGTATAAAAGACGAATATTATTGGGCAATCCTTCTTTTTTTTGTTATGATACATGTGAAATCTTTCGTAAAGGAGAAAGAAAATGCGCAAAGCTCAAAGACATTTGCTGATTAAACAAGTCATTGAAGAATTCCCGATCCGTACGCAAGAAGAACTATTAAACAAGCTTGGGCATTATGGCGTTACCGCCACGCAGGCAACGATTTCTCGAGATATCCGTGATCTAAAAATCGTGAAGGCACCTGATGAAAATGGCGTTTCCCGCTTCGTATTGTTTCGCGAAAAAGGAACTCCTGAGACTAGGACTGAGGAAGAGGATCGGCTGGTTCAAATGATTGAAGACATTGTATTGAAAGTCGAACGAGTCCACTTTTTGACGATCGTCAATACCTTGCCAGACAATGCTCATTTATTTGCATCTGTTTTAGATGAGATCAAACCTCCCTCTATTGTCAGTACAATTGCTGGATTCGATACGATCATGGTCATCTCGGAAAATGAGGAGGACGCAAAACGAGTAGAAGAATTTCTTCACCATCCAACTGAAGTATCACTTTTTTAATCAGAGCACGTATTCCTAATATGGAATGCGTGTTTTTTTATTTTCAATATTTTCCTTATTAAATAAACCTTTACACTCTTTACAAAAATACATCATTTTATTCAAATTTTTCAACACCTTGATTGAATCACAATAATCATCATTTATATTGGATGTTAACAAGAGCAGCTTCTTGCTCTTTGTGTATTTCAAAAAAGAAATGAAAGGAAATCATATGTATAAATTATTAACTCCTGGACCATTGACGACTTCTGAAACGGTGAAAAATGCTATGCTGATCGATCATTGTACTTGGGATCAAGAATACAAAGAAATTACACAATGGATAAGAAAAAAATTACTGGATCTTGCTCAAGTATCGGAAGGAATATACACAACGGTCTTAATGCAAGGTAGCGGCTCCTTCGGGGTAGAATCGGTATTAAGTTCTGTGATCAGGACAGAAGATACTGTACTGATTTGTTCAAACGGCGCATATGGACAACGAATGATCAACATGTGCGAATGTCTGAAACTGAACTATACCGTTTATGAGGTATCGGAACATCAAATCCTCCAAGCTCATGTGATTACACAGCTGATTGAAGAGAATCCGTCTATCTCCGCACTAGCAATGGTTCATAGCGAGACTACTTCCGGTATTTTGAATAATTTGGAAGAGATTGCTGCTGTCACACAAGAAAGAGATCTTTTGTTTATAGTGGACGCGATGTCAAGCTTTGGTGGGATACCGATTCGTGTAGCCGAACGAGGGATTGATTTTTTGATTTCCAGCTCAAACAAATGTATTCAAGGTGTTCCGGGCTTTTCTTTTGTACTTGCTAATAAAGCGGAACTGGAAAAACGAAAAAATGTTAGCCGAAGTTTGTCCCTTGATCTATATGACCAGTACCGCGTGATGGAAAACGAGAATGGCAAATGGCGTTTCACTTCCCCTACCCATACGGTTTTGGCTTTTCAACAAGCGCTGAAGGAACTAGAGGCAGAAGGAGGAATCGAAACTCGATATTCACGTTATCTCGCCAATAATCATGTACTACGACAAAAAATGACAGAGATGGGGTTCCAGCCTTTCATTCAAGAATATCAGGGGCCATTCATCACCTCTTTTCTTTATCCTAAGGACTGGCGATTTGATTTTAATCATTTTTATCAGTATTTAAAGCAAAACGGATTTGTGATCTATCCCGGGAAAATCAGCGATCATGAATGTTTTCGTATCGGAAATATTGGCGAGATCTATCCGGAAGATATTTTGGAACTGACAGCAATTATCAAAGACTATAAGGAGAACGTTAATGATTAAAACTGTAATTTTTGATTGGGCAGGAACAACTGTGGACTTTGGCTGTATGGCTCCTGTTCACGCTTTTAGAAATGCTTTTCTAGAAAAAGGAATCCAACTGACTGACAAAGAAATCCGCGAACCGATGGGAAAATTAAAATGGGATCATATCCAACAGCTTCTTTCCCTCCCTTCTGTCAAAAAACAATGGATAGCTATTTATGGACAACTACCTCAGGAAAAAGAGGTGGAGGAATTGTATCAACAATTTGAACATTATCTGTTTAAAGATTTGGCCCAGCATTCTACCTTGAAACCCGACACATTGGAAACGATCGAACGGTTGAGAAACACTGGGATCAATATTGGTTCCACGACTGGATTTACTGCTCCTATGATGGCAATCGTAGCAGAAACCGCAAAAAAAGAAGGGTATTCACCAGACTTCATGGCAATTTCTGAAGACGTCGAAGGGTATGGTCGACCGTTTCCTTATATGATCCATAAAAACATGCAGTACTTCAAAAACAAGTCGGTTGATGAAGTAATCAAAGTCGGAGATACGGTCTCAGATATCCAGGAAGGGAAAAATGCCGGAGTGTTGACAGTAGGTGTAATTGAAGGTAGTTCGATAATGGGGATTTCTTATGATGAGTACCAAAAATTAGAGATAGGGAAAAAAGATCGTTTAAAACAGTCTGTTGCTCTTAGATTCCAACAAGCCGGCGCTGATATTTGTGTAAACAATTTAAAAGAGTTAACAGAATACATTTTGTACGCTGACAAGAATCCAGAATGACTTTTATACAAAATAAGAGGTTGTGAAAAAGCTGTCCTGCATCAAGTAATAAGAACAGCCAAACAAAAATAGCTCCTCATATTTTTTGTTTGGTGGGCTTATTACCGCAGATGCAAGCTTTTGAACACCGTTTATTCGAAAAAAAAAAGGGAGCTGTGACACGACTTTTGTCACAGTCCCCTTATTTGCAAACAAACAGTGTTTAAGAGACAACCTCTCCACTAAACGGTGTTCATTCAGCTGACTCTCGGTATTTGCTCAAAAAACGATAAAATTTGAAAAGCTATTTTCTCTTTTGTTTCTCTAATACTCGGATCAGAACGCTGATTTCACATTCTCTTTTTCTTACATCTTATCTGGTGCATGAAGTCCTAGCAAACGAAGGTCTTCTTTCAATAATACAGTCACTGCATAAACTAGAGCTAAGCGTGCTTCTTTTTGTTCATCATCAGCTAAAATCTTCGTATGAGCATAGTATTTGTTGAATGCTTGTGCTAATTTGATTGCATGTTTCGCAATCACTGACGGTTCGTATTTTTCCCCAGCAGACAAGACCGTTTCAGGGTATTTTTGAACTAATTTAACCACTTCCCAGCTGGTATCGTCATTCAATGCATAGTCTGCTGTTTCTGAAGGGACAAATCCTGCTTTTTCCAACAGGCTGACTGCACGAGCATGTGTATATTGCACATAAGGTCCAGTTTCTCCTTCAAATCGAACAACTTCTTCCAGGTTAAAGTCAAATGTATTCAGTCGATCGTTTTTCAAATCGTGGAAAATGACTGCCCCAACCCCAACTTGTTTAGCTACAGCATCTTTGTTTTCCAAATCAGGGTTTTTCTCGCTGATTTGTTCTTTAGCAGATTGGATTGCTTCATTTAATACTTCTTCTAATAAGACGATCTTTCCTTTACGAGTTGATAATTTTTTACCACCTTGTGTGATCAAACCAAATGGAATATGGTGCATGTCGTCAGACCAGTCAAAGCCCATTTCCTTCAAGACAGCTTTCAACTGTTTAAAATGATAGCTTTGTTCATTCCCTACTACATATAGAGATTGTTTAAAGTCGTAAGTACGTTTACGGTACAATGCAGCAGCTAAGTCACGTGTAATGTATAGTGTCGCACCGTCTGACTTCTTAATCAACGCTGGATTCAGGTCATAAGCAGATAGGTCAACGATCTCTGCACCTTTATCCTCGTTCAGCAAATGTTTTTCTTCTAAAAGTTTGACGATTTCATCCATCTTGTCATTGTAGAAAGCTTCACCGTTCAACGAATCGAAACGTACTTCCAGCAGATCATAGATTTTATTGAATTCTTTCATCGATTCATCACGGAACCATTGCCATAATTGAATAGCCTCTTCATCGCCTTCTTCCAGACGTTTGAACCAAGCACGAGCTTCTTCATTTAATTCTGGTTCTGTTTCAGCTACTTCATGGAATTGGACATATAAACGAAGCAATTCATTGATTGGTTCTGCTTTAACAGCTTCTTCTGTACCCCATTTTTTGTAAGCGACGATCAGTTTTCCAAACTGTGTTCCCCAGTCACCTAAATGGTTGATGCGGATTGGCTGATAACCGATTTTTTCCATAATGAAACCGATCGAATTACCGATAACTGTCGAACGCAAATGTCCCATTGAGATTGGTTTGGCAATATTAGGAGAAGACATGTCGATTGGTACTGTTCCTTGATTCCCGATATTGCTATCCCCATAATGTTCTTTTTCTTTCACTACTGTTTGCAAAACTTTTTTGCTGATAAGTTCTTTATTCATGAAAAAGTTCAAGTAAGGTCCGACAACTTCGATTTTTTCAAAGTTGGCAGAATCGATTTTTTCTGCTAAATCTGCAGCGATTTGCTGTGGCGCTTTTCGGTAAACTTTTGCTAATGAAAAGGCTGGAAATGCAACATCTCCGTGTTCAGCTGATTTTGGATTTTCTAGTAATTGTTCGACTTGTTCCAGTGTTAAATCATCTTTGACAGCGTCATAGACAGCTTTTGCGACAAGATCTTTATTATTCATCTTTATTCCTCCTAAAGTGCTCCCTTGATTGTTAAACAAAAAAAATCTCTAGCGACGGCATACTTAGTATGCCATCACTAGAGACGAGATTTCCCGCGGTACCACTCCAATTGTCCTAAAAAAGGACCAGCTCCATCTGATATCGGTAGACGACCGTCTGTTTAAAACAGAATTCTCCAAGTGCGCTTCGTTGTATCTTCTTCATTCGGCTTCCACCATTTCCGAATTCGCTAGCCAAGAATGATACAAGTACTCTCTTGTTCAACAAATCTTAGTCTTATTAAACTTTCTTGAATTATATCAGAAAAAAAAACGAAAGGCTAGTCGTTTCTGATAAAAAAACAATCCAGATGGCCTAAAGGAGAAGAAATACCACCTGGATAGCTATAAATCATTTCGTAAATACGAAAGACTTAACAAATTAATCAGCTACGATAATCGTTCCTTCTTCAGAAGCTAAAAGATTCTCGATATTTTCTAAAGAAGTGATGATTGCCTTAGCGTTTGGTTTTGCTTCAACAAATGCAATAGCTGCCTCTACTTTCGGAAGCATGCTTCCTGGAGCAAATTGCTTTTCATCAATGTATTGTTTCATTTCTGAAACAGTAACAGTTTCTAATTTCTTTTGATCTGGTTTTTGGTAATTGACATACACATTGTCTACTCCTGTCAATACGATCAGCAAATCCGCATCGATGATTTCGGCTAATTTTTCTGAAGCAAAATCTTTATCGATTACGGCTTCTCGTCCTTCTAATCCAGTAGCTGTTTCTACAACAGGAATCCCACCGCCACCAACAGAAACTGTGATAACTCCTTGATCGACCAGCGTTTCGATGACACGTGCTTCTTTAATCGAGATGGGTTTAGGGGAAGCGACTACTTTTCTCCATCCACGTCCAGCATCTTCTTTGAATGTCACAGTGGAGTCAGCATTCATTTGTTCTTTGGCTTCTTCTTCCGTGTAGAATGGACCGACTGGTTTACTTGGATTTTTGAATGAAGGATCATTTTCATCCACAATAACTTGAGTGACTAAAGAAACCACATCTTTATCGATCCCTTTTTCCTTCAGTACTTCGCCCATGGCGTTTTGTAACCAGTAACCGATAGATCCTTCTGTCATTGCAACACATGTATCTAAAGGCATTGCCGGTGTTTTCTCAGAATCAGCAGCTTGCTGCTGAATCAATAGGTTACCGACTTGCGGACCATTTCCGTGGGAGATGATCAATTCATCTCCTTGTTCGATAAATTTCACTAAATACTTTGCTGTTTCCATTAACGCTTCTTGTTGGGCTTTTGCACTTGCATCCGTAGACAAGATAGCATTACCCCCTAAAGCGACAACTACTTTTCGTTTGGCCATTTCATTCGTCCTTTCTTCAGTTCTACCGAATTTTCTAGATAACAAAACGAGCCAGCGTTTTGTGATTTTCCCTCAATGCTGACTCGTTTTTTCGTGAGATGAATGTGGTTATGCTTAAACGCGAGGGATAAACAAGTTACCTAATGTTGCTGCCATGATCGCTTTGATTGAGTGCATACGATTTTCTGCTTGGTCAAATTGACGAGCATATTTGCTACGGAAGACTTCATCTGTTACTTCCATTTCAGTGATGCCAAAGCGTTCTTTCATTTGTTCACCGTAAACAGTGTTTGTATCATGGAAAGCTGGCAAGCAGTGCAAGAAGATCAAACGATCTGTGTTGTGTGTTTTTTCTACCATTTCCATATTGATTTGGTAAGGTTTCAACAATTTGATACGTTCTTCGAATTTATCTTCTTCACCCATTGATACCCATACATCAGAATAAAGGACGTCTGCTCCGTCTACACCTTTATCAACATCGTCGGTAATCATCAATTGTGCACCGGATTTTTCAGCAAAGCCTTCTGCCATTTTGACGATTTCTTCTTCAGGTTGTAATTCTTTTGGTGCAACGATACGCATATTCGCTCCTAAAATTGCACCTGTGACTAATAAAGAGTTAGCCATATTGTTTCGACCATCTCCGCAGTAAGCAACAGTGATACCTTCTACTGTTCCAAAGTTTTCTTGGATAGTTAAAAAGTCAGCGATCATTTGTGTTGGATGCCATTCATCAGTCAAGCCATTCCAAACTGGAACACCAGAGAATTCTGCTAGTTCCTCTACCATTTTTTGACTGAATCCACGGAATTCGATTCCGTCAAACATACGTCCTAGTACTTTAGCTGTATCTTCTGTGGATTCTTTTTTACCTAATTGGATATCATTTGCACCTAAATATTCAGGATGTGCACCTAGATCGATCGCTGCAGTAGTAAATGCAGAACGAGTACGTGTAGATGTTTTTTCAAATAAAAGCGCAATATTTTTTCCTTCTAGATAGTGATGTGGGATACCACGTTTTTTCAAGTCTTTCAAGTGTTCTGAAAAATCGATCAAATATTGTAATTCTTCTTTTGTAAAGTCTTTTTCTGCTAATAAGCTTCTTCCTTGGAATACTGATTCTTTCATATTAAACATTCTCCTTTAGATTGTTTTTATTTAAGATTAAAGAGGAAATCCCGACGGCAGCTGACAGTAAGACCGCCGTCAGGAAACAAATTACTTCAAGTCTTCACGGACAAGTGGTTGGCTCATGCAGCGTGGACCACCACGGCCTCGTGACAATTCACTTGAATTGATTTCTAACACTTTGATGCCATAGCTACGAAGCAATTCGTTCGATACATAATTTCGGTTATAAGTGACTACAACACCTGGAGCGATTGCCAATGTGTTTGATCCATCATTCCATTGTTCTCGAGGTGCAACGATCTCATCTCCATTACCAGTTGGGATCAGTACAAGATCATCTAATCCAAGAGCAGCTTTCATCGTTTCGTGTAAGTTATCTGAATGAGTAATCTTGATATCATCACCATCTGGTTCGATTGTAAAGACATCCATCTTACCGTCTTTACTTTGAATTGCTGGATGGATAGTGAATTTATCGTGATCTACCATTGTAAATACGGTATCCAAATGCATCATTGCACGGTTGTTTGGAATTTTGATTGCTAACACTTTTTCAAATCCTGAATTTTTTGCGAATAGGTGGCGTGCTAATTTTTCTAAAGCTTTCGCATTAGTTCGTTGAGAAATCCCAACAGCTACTACTTTATCGCTTAAGATCAATTCGTCTCCGCCTTCGATATGATCTGGATTTTCACGATCCAACCATACTTCGATTCCTTTATTTGCAAATCTTGGATGATGTTTCAAAATATATTCTGTAAACATCGATTCACGACGACGTGCTTCAAAAGTCATCTTATTGACTGTCATCCCATTTCCCATTGATGCGGAAGGGTCGCGTGTAAAGTACAAGTTTGGCATTGGGTCCATGTAAAATGGATAGTCATCGTCTGCTGACAGATCGTATAGACTGCTAGAACGTACTTCAATATCTTTTGTACGAACCCCAGCCATGATTTTATCTACCATTTCTTGCGTTTCCATTGATAGAAGGAACTCATGAAGACCCTCTCTTACAGCATTCGATGCAATATGAGATTCATCCAACATTTTATTCAAGAATTGTTCTTTGACATTGCCTGAGTCAATCGCTTCTGCCGCTAATTTTTCCAAGTAAAGAGTCTCGACGCCTTCATTTTGCAATGTCTTTGCAAAGTTGTCATGTTCTTCTTGAGCAATCGGAAGATATGGAATATCATCGAACAACAGACGATCCATAATATCTGGTGTCAAATTTTCCACTTCTTGTCCAGGCCGTTTCAGTAAAACTGTCTTTAATTTCCCTATTTCAGAGAAAACGTGAATAGGTTTATCCATGTTGTGTTGCCTCCTTCTTTTTGATTACATGTATAGGATATCCTCCTTTTGTAATCACTTTCATAATTTTGTCTCATTCAAAATGAGACATTCCTCACATTAATATTCGATAATTAAATAATTAAACGTTTTTCTATTTTTAAGCGTAATTTATTCACTTTTTATTCTGTATACACTTTCAAAAAAATATTTATTCATTGAAAAAAAATTTTTGAATAAATTAAAAAAATAAATTATATTAGCGTTGTTAGCGTTTACTATATGTATTATTGTTGTTTTTTATACACAAATCATTCGCTTCAAAACAAATTATTCAATACCATTGTATATTTTTTACATAATAACAAATTATATTTGTAAAGTATTAAAACTTGTTTCTAATGTTGGTATGTTAAAACTTTACAAATTCTTTAAAAAAAGTGACAATAAATATAGTGAACAATAAGGAGAGGACTTTTTAATGCGTGTTAATAAAATCGATTTTCACTTTTCAAAACTCAGATATCAACCTGATTTTGAACATTTCTCGGATGAAGAGTTCCAACAGATCAAGGAACATACTGTTCTTCGTTCTTATAAAAAAGGACAGATCCTTTTCGACGATGGTGATCCCAGACAACGGTTGTATATCTTGACCAAAGGACTCGTTCGTTTAGAACGTTATGATGAAAGTGCAACTTATTACTACTATGACTATGTGAATACAAATAACCTTTTTCCTATGTCAGGAATGTTTGGAGAAGAGACCTACACTTATACAGCTCAAGCGATGACTGATATTGAAACATTCTACCTTCCTGTTTCCTACTATGAAAAATTAGCACGAAAAAATCCCGAACAGTTGATCTATATGATACAAAAAATTTCTAAAGTAGTTGAAATACATGAATTGCGTATCCAAATCGGATTGACCTCTAGCGCCTTTGACCGGGTAAAACAAAATTTATTCATTTTGAAAGAAGAATTGGGCGTACCAACAAAAGATGGTCATATCACCATTCCTTATCCGATCACCTTAAAAGAATTAGCAGTGAATAGCGGCACGACACGTGAAACTGCTGGACAAGTAATCAAACAACTACGTGATTCCGGACTGTTAGATTATGACAAAAAGCGTTTTACTTTCTGTAAGACAGCTACTACTCCAGCTATGAGAGAATAACGCGAACAAAAATAAGCAGTGACCCTGATAAATATCAGGGTCACTGCTTATTTTCCTCCCTAAAACTTCTGAAAGATCCGGCAGTTTTAGATAACTGGGCAAGACTCAAAGATTTTCTATGTGTGTTTCAGTTATGTAATATTCACTGTTTGCAAAAAATACTGATAGATTAACTAGAGGAAGCGTCTTGTCCTCATCCGACCTAGATTATTCGATATTCCTCGACAATAAACGATTAATCAGTGAGGGCAATCAGAGGAACGGATAATGATGAATAAGCTGTAAAAAATAGGGCTTTGACAAAAGCGTGTCACAGCCCTTATTTCGATTAAACGGTGTGTACCTGTCAACTCTTCGGTCACAAGTCATAATGTTCATAAACATGAGGAGCTGTTTTTTGAAATTGTTCCTTGTGAATCAGAGTTAAACGACAGGCTTACGAACTCTTGATTAAACGGCGTTCAAAAGCTTGCATACGCGGTAATAAGAACAGCCAGGTCAAAAACATGAGAAGCCGTTTTTCCTGGGCTGTTCTTATTACTTGATGCAGGGCAGATTTTTCACAACCTCTTTATTCAGATAAAACCAAGCTTGGATCAGCATTCAACTGATAGCTAGCAAAATTTCTTTTTTGCATTTCCACATGTGCTGCTGCTCCAATCATTGCAGCATTATCTCCACAAAGTCGAAGAGGGGGAATCACTAGTTCTACCTCAGGGAGTTTAGTTGCCAAAGCATCCTGCAATCCTTCACGCAACCCTTGATTGGCCGCTACACCTCCGGCTACAATCAGTTGCTTGACTGGATAATTTTGACAAGCTCGAAGTGTTTTAGTAATCAATACATCGATCACACTTGCTTGAAAGCTAGCTGCTAAATCATTTTTGTCTAGATCTTCTCCACGCTGTTGTGCATTATGCACCAAATTGATAAATGCACTTTTTAATCCGCTAAAACTGAAATCATAATTATCTTCATGGATCATCGCTCGTGGAAAATGGTAATTATCTTTTCCCTGATGAGCTAGCTGATCGATTTCTTTTCCGCTTGGGTAAGAAAGACCTAATACTCTTCCAACTTTGTCATAAGCTTCTCCTGCTGCGTCATCTCTTGTCTCCCCAATGATTTCATATGATCCATCTTCTTGCATATAGACTAATTCTGTATGTCCTCCGCTAACAAGAAGTGCCATCAATGGAAACTGGAATGGTTTAACCAGACGGGCTGCATAGATATGCCCTGCCATATGGTTTACAGGAATAAGCGGCAATTGGTGTGCCCAAGCAAAAGCCTTAGCTGCAGAAATACCAATCAGCAACGAGCCGACAAGTCCTGGTCCATAAGTGACAGCGACTGCCGATAAATCTTCTGCCGACACACCAGCTTCTACCAGTGCATCTTCCAAGCATAAGGTAATTTGTTCTACGTGATGACGGCTAGCTACTTCAGGAACTACGCCACCAAAACGTTTATGACTGTTTATTTGAGAAGCAACGATGTTAGATAAGATCTCTGTTCCATTTCTAACGACCGCTACACTCGTTTCATCACAACTTGATTCAATCGCCAGAATCAATTCTTCATTCATTTCATCGTCTCCGTTTTTAACTTTCTGCTCATAATGATCGCATCTTCCGTCGGATTGCGATAATATGATTTCCGTTTACCTAATATACGAAACTTTTCTGATTCATAAAGTTTTCTTGCTGCTTCATTAGATAGACGTACTTCTAAAAAAACATGCAGCGAATCTTTTATTTGTTCCGTAATCAGTAATTGTAACAAATGCCGTGCATGCCCTTTTCCTTGTTCTGAAACTGCAACAGCAATATTTGTGATCTCGACTTCATCTATTACTTTCGAGTATCCAATAAAGCCACAGATCTGGTTATCTTCAACTAAAAGCAGATAATCAGAGTGAGGCTGTTGGATGTCTGCCAAAAACTGCATTTTCGTCCAAGGTGAACCATGTGGATAAGCATTTTCGCTAATCATCCATACGCATTCTGCCAAGTACGCTTCATCAAAATCTTTTTTTCTGCAAATCAACTAATCTCACTCATTTTCTAAAAGTTTTATCATATCCAATGCATCTTCTTTTGTTTCAGTGTAATATCTTTTTTTGATCGTCGTTGCTTGAAAACCTAACTTCCGATAAAGTCTTTGTGCATCTTGATTACTCATACGCACTTCTAATGACATCGTCTCACAGCGATTCATTATAGCAAAGTTCTCGATTTCGTCAATAAGCAGCGAACCGATTCGTTTACGCTGATATGCCGGTCGAACGGCAATATTCGTGATATGGCAATCTAAACCGAACGCTCTTGAACCGATAAAACCAATCATTCTTCCATTATCAAAGATACCTAGATATAGATGAGGAAGCGGTGACTTCAATTCTGATATAAAGGCACTTTTTGTCCATGGCAATTCGCCATTATAGACTTCTCGTTCGACATCCAGCAGCTCTTTGATATCTTCTGTAGTCAATTCTCTTAGTACGTAACGACGATCGATTTGTTCGATTGTTTTTTCTGTATAAATCATTTTATCTTGAAAAAAGCTTCTGGCATACGCTCTAAATTTTTTCAACATAACTTTCGTCTCCAGGTGTGTGCGTCTCCAACCATTTTTCTTCTGCTTCTACCCGTTTTAAATAGCGAGGAAGAAAATCTTGTTTCTCTGCAACTGGTTCAGCTAAAGCACCTAATTGAGCCACAGTTACACCACTTGGAATATCCCATGCTGGAACTGTATTAATCATTGCACTAGGCAATATTTCCTTTATTTCAGAGAAGAATTTGTGACAATCACTCCCGACGAAATAAATAGCTTCATTCAGCTTTTGTAGTTGTGTGAACAAATCAGAAGCAGAAATATGTACATCTTCAAGTACAGTTTCTAATCTATTTTCTTTCCAGCGGTATGCCCCAGCGTATACATTTTTTCTTCGAGCATCAAACATGGGCACAATAATTTTATTCACACCGATGCAATTAGCCGCGATGGTTTTCAGACTAGATACTCCTACTAGCTCTTTATCTAATGTATAAGCAATCGTTTTTGCTGTCGTTACACCTATACGAAGCCCTGTATAAGAACCGGGACCATCAGAAACCGCGATTCGGTCAATGTCTTTTGGACTTATTTGAAGATCTGCAAACAATTGGTCGATTGCAGGCATCAGTGTTACACTGTGGTTGCGTTTGATATTTGTTTGTATTTGTCCAAGAATTTGTTCGTCTTCTACCACACCGATCGCCAAAGTTTGGTTTGCAGTATCTATTCCTAATGTAATCATATATTTGATCCTTTCTGCTATGACATTCTCGCCTTCCATTGTAGCATACTTTTTTATTCTGAGGATGAAAATACCAAAGGCAAAACTAGTACAATGATACATGATTTTCTGCTGGCGGGCAAATTTTGCCCCTTCCTGAAACACAAAAAAGCTGCGGTATCACTCCATTTCCCCACAGCTTTTCCATCTTTTATTTCGTTGATTCTCGAATAATCAACTCTGTTTCCACAATAATCTTTCTTGAAACCGGTGCTTTGGAATTACTTAATTGAAGAATCGTCTCCACTGCTAGCTCTCCCATCCATTCGGTATAAACTTTTACAGTAGAAAGAGAGGGCGTTACATATTTCGCTACACTGACATCATTGAAGCCCATCACAGAAATATCTTCTGGTACCACTAAACCTTTTTCTTGAATCGCTTTCAGTGCGCCAATCGCTAATGCATCATTAGCTGCAAAAAGCGCATCAGGAACATGCGGATTCGTTTTTAAATACTGCTTAACTGCTTGATATCCTGACTCGACAGAAAAATCTGCTTCGATAATTGGACCTTCGTCGTAGCCTTTTTCTGCCAAAACTTGTTGAAATGCCATAATTCTGGGATCTTTTAGCCGCTGATGGTTTTTCTTCGTATATTCTGTTCCAGCAAGCATAGCGATATGTTGCGCTTTATGGGAGACAAAGTGTTCAATGACTTTTTGAACACTTGACTTAAAGTCGACAACTAGAGAGTCGATTCCTTGAGAAGTGCCGTCAAAATCTACCAAAAGCAAGGCATTTTGGGATCCTTTCATTTCTAATAACTGAGCTTCGTCGAATTTTCCTAGTGCGATCGTTCCATCTGCCGGAAGATCACTAATGGAATCCCACGTTTCTTTCAATAAAGTAACGTTTGCTTCTTCTGCCTTTTTTTCGATTCCTAGGCGAATAGATAAATAATAAAGATCTTCAAGCTCTTCCGTATCGTCGTACCACTGGATCAGGCGAAGCGTTTGCTTAGTATTTGCTGCATTTTTACGATGTTTCGTATAATTTAAGCGTTCTGCTGCTTCAAAAATTTTTTGCTTTGTGGCTAAGCCAACGGAAAGATCAGGATCATAGTTGAGAACTCTTGAAACAGTAGCAGGAGAAACTCCTGCCAACTGCGCAATGTCTTTAATTGTTGCCATTTGTCTCTCCTCCTTTTTACGTTTATAAAATTGCAGTAAATCGTTCAAACGCTGCCTGTCCTTTTTCATCTCGCTTGAATACTCCAGCGTCTTCCAGTACACGTGCAAAAACCTGACCTACAGATTTTTGTACGACATCGGTGACCGTATCTTTCGTCAAATCAGGATGTTCTTTTTTTAATTGTTCTGCCCACGGACGATGATATTCAGCCATCTGGTTTTCTTCTCCTAATAAGAAATGCTCTACTTCTACTAGTTCTGGTTTCAAACGAGGTGGTAAAACAGCAAGCCCCATTACTTCGATCAACCCAATGTTCTCCTTTTTGATATGTTGGACATCTTTATGTGGATGAAAAATCCCATCAGGATGTTCTTCTGAGACATTGTTGTCTCGAAGGACAAGGTCCAACTCAAAGTAATTGTCCCTTCTTCGTGCAATTGGCGTAATCGTATGGTGTGGTATACCATCTTCTGAAAAAGCTCTGATAGATACTGTTTCATCCGAATATGCTTTCCACTTTTCCAATACTGAGTTAGCTGCTTCAATCAGCAAGTTTTTCTCTGTTGATTGCAAACGGATCACAGACATCGGCCATTTCACGACTCCTGCGATGACTTGCGGATAATCTGCTAGTTTGATAAGTTTTTCTATCGGTGCTTTTGCCATAGGAAATTCATGACGTCCTGCCTGATAATGATCATGAGAAAGAATCGATCCTCCAACAATCGGCAAGTCAGCATTCGAACCAACAAAGTAATGAGGCAAGACTTCAGTAATCCGAAGCAGTCTAGCAAATGTTTCCTTTGTGATTTTCATCGGGCGGTGTTGTTCTGATAAAATGATCGAATGTTCATTGTAATAAGCATAAGGAGAATATTGGAATCCCCAGCTTTCACCGTCTAGATTCATTCGAATAATCCGGTGATTGGTGCGGGCTGGATAGTTCAAGCGACCTCTATATCCTTCGTTTTCCATGCAAAGCATGCAGGTAGGATAGTCTACTTTTACCGCCTCGCGTTCTGCTGCGATTTGTTTTGGATCTTTTTCTGGCTTAGATAAATTGATTGTGATTTCCAGTTCACCATACTCCGACTCTGCCGGAAATTTGATGTTTTTTGCGATGGCTCTTGTTTTGATGTAGTCATTTTTCTTACTTAAATTAAAGAAATACTCAGTTGCTTCCTCTGGGCTTTTCGAATAGTGCTGTGCAAAGAATGCATTGACGACTGAAGGTGGCGGTGTGAGAAAATCCATTAATTGCGCTTCAAAAATCTCTTGTTCTGCTGGCAATTCTGAAAGAACACCATTTTCTCTTGCCTTAGCGACAAGCTGATCCAATAAGTCTACAGATTCTTCCTTAACTGGTCTTACTTCAATGCTTTCTAGAGCATCTTCTCCTACCATCCCTAAAAGACGATTCTGTAAATATAAGCGGTCCATTTCCATCCATCCGCCAGCTTCGATCGCAAGTGTGGCAAAATCACAAATCGTTTGACTGATTGACATATCTCATTCCCCTATTCTTCATAACCATTTGGATGGCTGACATGCCAATCCCATGCTGTTTTGATAATTGCTTTGATATCTGTGTATTCAGGTTTCCAGCCCAGAATCTCTCTCGCTTTTTCACTTGAAGCGACTAATCGGCTAGGATCTCCAGCTCTTCTTGGTGCTATTTCTGCTGGAATTTCTTTTCCTGTCACTTCTCTAGCTGCTTCTAGCATTTCCTTGACTGAGTATCCTTTGCTGCTGCCTAAATTGAAGAAGTTGCTTTCATTTCCTTCTTTCAAGTATTCCAAAGCTAAAATATGTGCAGCAATCAAATCTTCTACTTGAACATAATCTCTGATACATGTTCCATCTGGTGTATCATAATCGTCTCCATAAACAGCCAAGGCTTTTCTTTGACCAAGAGCTACTTGTAAAATGATTGGGACAAGATGCGTTTCTGGTGTATGATCTTCTCCGATAGATGCATCTGCTTTTGCTCCGGCTACATTGAAGTAGCGCAAAGCGACATAGCGCATGCCATATGCTTGGTCACACCACTTCATCATTTTTTCCATCATCAATTTACTTTCACCATACGGATTTTTAGGATTAGCTGGTGTATCTTCTGTGATTGGAGACTCTTTTGGTTCTCCGTAAGTTGCTGCAGTAGAAGAGAACACGATTTTATTCACATTGAACTCGTGCATGACTTCAAGTAAGATTTGCATACCGTATACGTTGTTGTTGAAATACATCAATGGTTTTTCGACAGATTCTCCTACTAAAGAGCTTGCAGCAAAATGGATTACTCCTTCAAACGGTTCCTTTTCAAATACGGAACGTAGAAATTCTTTATCCCGGATGTCTCCTTCATAAAAATGAGCATCTGGATGTACTGCTTGTTTGTGACCTGTGAGCAAATTATCTACCACAGCTACTTGATACCCCTTTTGAACTAGCTGGTCTACAGCGTGCGAACCGATATAACCGGCTCCGCCTAGTACTAAAATTGTCATAAAAAACACTCCTTTGATTAGTAAAATTGTGTTTGTTGATTCTATATAATTTAAAAAAACGAAGTTTACTTTTATGGTGAAAACAAACAAAGTAAAATTTCGTAAATTCATATGGTAAATTTATAATAAAACATTTAGTAAACATTTTCAAGGATTTTTTGCAAAGGTTTACAAACAAACGTAAAACTAGCCTTTTTTTCTCTTTTGTTCCATAATAGATATAACAAATAATAAATGAGGTGGATTCAATGAAAAAATTTGTATCTGGAATATTAGTAGGAAGTCTGGCAACAGCCGCTGCCGTTGCTGGTTTGGTCGCTTCTGTGAAAAAAACAGTGATCGATCCAATTGACGAAAAAGAAGCAATGATCGAAGAAAACCGTAAAAAAGCAATGCGCAAACGCGTTTCTCGTTAATAATTATTTAAAAATACGCATGAAGACTTTTGAAAGAACAGATAAGTCATCATGCGTATTTTTATTTGTCAGTCAATATAAGTTGTGCTATTTTATCTGCCTGTCTCAGATTCCATGGATCTGTATAAGGTCTAGCTGCTGCTGCAGTTAGCCAATCCACACCTTCAACAGGTATTCCATAGCAATAAAAGTCAGACTGGATTTCCCCTGAAGCATCAATCACGCGATTCGTACCTCGCTCAACATCTATAGCTTCTGAATGATAACTTCCTGTATTATCTGAAAATGAAAAAGGGCGAACAAGTTTGTTTTCCTTCAAATTTTTTATGACAGGATTACTTGAACGAGAAAAGCTTGTTTGTGGCAATCGAGCTTCAATCAAATAGCGACTGCTGATTTCTTTATCTTGTAGAGAAATAACATAGCGGTTGTGCTTTTGCTGAATATCAAGTGGCGGTTCGATCAAATGAAAAATACCCGCATCTATCAGTGCTGCTAATTCTTTCGTCCGAATGACTGGCGGACCGATCGTTAAAAAGCTATTTAGATGAGTAAACCATCCCCATAGTATTTCTTTGTATTCCTTTGCAGAAAAAACGTGCCATTCAATAGCCTGCCGGATTGGATCACGCCAGTCTTTTAATGCATCAAATGTTGAAGCAAATGCTCCTGTGCAATTGCCTTTTTCCGCTTCTTTTATCTGCCCTTCAATAAATGCTCGGCTAGCTTCTGCAAAGGACTCATCCTGATAGGTAAGAGGAATTTCTAAATACGACCAATCCCATCTATAAGGGATTAGTGCTGGATGCTTTCCGAGACACTCCTCTGAAGAGAGGGAGAGAAAATCATGCTCAAAATTTTTCTTTGGAATCGGCAAATGATATTCTTCGATGATTTTCTTGTAATAAAACAACTCAACGTCTTTTTTCAGATAGTCAAAAAATGTTTCGCCAGTCAAAAATCCCGACTGATGCCATTGCTCCAGGTTTTCTTTTGTTAGTAACCGTGGCCATGCCATTGCTCCGCCTTGCTTTTGGTTTCTTCCTCGAGGGTAATAAGGGAGCCCCCTTCTTGATCCACTGTATACAATCGGTTCCTTGCCTGATGGATGATAGACAAGTTTTCCTTTTTCGTTCTCGAAGCGCCCTCCTCTTGATACTGTAAACAATCCGACATAATCAAAAAAACTTAAGCCTAGACCTCTTAAAAAGACATTTTCTTTAGGCGGTATCTTCGAAAGATCGACATCTGCAGGATTAGAAGGAAGCTGATACAGTAAATCATTTTTCTTTGCGTAGTCTACCCACACTCTTTCTTCTTCTGTCTCATCATTTTCCCAGTGACCGCTTGCTAAAACAAGCTGATCGATAGAATAGCTTTGCTGATCTGTCTGTAAAAGATAACCATCTTTTCTTTTGCTGACTTTTTTTACTAAAGAATAAACAAACTGAATAGAAGCTGGAAATTCTTCTTGCAACTTTGAGAAAAACCAGCGTTGATAGAGTCCGTATAAACATCGAGTAGATTGCTGATCTTTTTCCAGACGATTGATTTCTTCTATAATTAGTTGCTTATTTTTGGTTACCGTCTGTTCGATATAATCTGTAGCAGGTCCTTTACTCCATTGAAACAAGTTGGGTCCCTGTGTTACCAATCCTCCACTGGACAATGTTTCATCTGTAAAAAGCGTCACTTGTTGAGAAACAGAATTCATTAATAACTCCGGTGGCTGATTCAACCGCCAAACTCGACCTCCAGGACCATTGGGATCGAAAAGAAAAAGTTCAAGAGAATGTCTGTCCTGATTATTATGGAGAATCCTTTCTGCTACACTTAATCCTCTAGGTCCGGCACCAATGATCCCTATTTTCATTTGCATGCCTCCATTTCGATAAATTTTTTCAATAAAACAGCATGGTTCTGATGTTCATTTTTTGCACCATAAACAAAAGTAATGACTGGATGTTCTTTCATAAGTTGACTGAGTTTAAAAATAGCTTGCTTCTTTTCTTCTTCGAAAATCAATTCTTGCTGGTATTTCTTTGCAAATGAAGCAAATCGTTCTGGTACATGGTCAAAAGTTTTGCGTGCTTCATTACTAGGTGCAATTTCTTTCAACCACAGATCTAACTGCGCTTTTTCTTTTGAAATTCCTCGGGGCCAGAACCTATCCACGAGTATTCTATAGCCATCCTCTTTTTCAGCATCAAGGTAAACACGTTTTAATTTGATCATAGTTGTTTCCTTCTTTCTGCCTTTTCGCTTAGCTTATATATGTAGATAATAGCACAAAATAAAAAAAATGAACGGCACAACTATCCATTGCGCCGTTCATGTGATCTTGGTCAAAATCTAATGATTGATTCGGTTTTTAAAGCTGTCATACAATCATCTGTTTTATACTTTTTTACTTTTGATTTTTCCAGACCATCCGTCATATCCACCCTTAAGTAAATAAATCTCTTGATAACCTGCTTTACGTAATTTATTTGCTGTACGGATGCTCAAACTTTTCTTTTGATCGTAAATATAGACAGGCTGGTCTTTTCGAATAGATCCTAATGAATCTTTCAAAACAGTGTAAGGGATGTTTCTTGCACCTAAAATATGCCCAGCATCAAACACATCTTTTTCGCGAACATCGATTACTTGTGCTTTTCTCATTCCTTCTCGAAATTCTTCTTCTGTCAAAGTCGTTGCTGAACGCTTGGCCATTACTCGTAGATAGACTTCCCAAAAGATGATTGCAAGCACAATCAATAGCAAAATGATATTAATTACCCATAAAACCATGTAATGCCTCCGTTTTTTTAAGCAAATTTCAAGGCTAATGAGGCAGCGCCAATGACACCAGCTTCATTTCCAAGCTCTGCTAATTTGATTTTTGTTGATTCTCTTACTTGCGGGAAAGTAAATTCTTTAAAATATTTCTCTACACGGCTGCGTAAAAATTCTCCTGCTGCCGATACTCCTCCACCTAACACAATACTTGACGGATTCAATGTATTCCCCAAGTTGGCGCAAGCTAAACCTAAGTAGAAGCATACGCGATCAACAACCATCAATGCAAACGGATCGTCTTCTTGAGCCATTTCAAAGATATCTTTACTTGTTACTTCTTCACCGTTGTCTAACATTGCTTTCAGTTTTGAATCTCCTGCGTATTCTTCTGCCAAGTAACGACCTAGACGTACCACACCAGTAGCGCTAGACACAGTTTCTAAACATCCGCGTTTACCGCAAGTACATTCGAACCCTTCAGGATCCACAGTGATATGGCCGATCTCTCCGCCTGCTCCGCTCACGCCGTGAATCAAATTTCCGCCAGCAACGATACCACCGCCAACACCTGTTCCTAGAGTAACGAATACAACGTCTGGATCGTTTTCTCCAGCACCTTTCCATCGTTCACCTAAAGCAGCAACATTCGCATCATTATCGATAGCGAATTTGATTCCTGTTCCTGCCTCGATCAGTTTTTTCACAAATTGAACTTCTGTCCAGTTTAAGTTATACGCACCAATAACCGTTCCAGCTTCGCTGTCCACGCTTCCTGGGGTACCCATGCCGATTCCGATAAAGTCTTCGGCTTTCATATTATATAAATTCAAACGATGGTTGATTGATTCAATGATTTCAGGAACGATATGCTTACCATCATCCAAAATATTGGTATCGATGCTCCATTTTTGTTGAATCTCTCCTTCTGGTGTTAAAATTGCAAATTTTGCTGTTGTTCCACCTAAATCAATCCCAATAATCTTCTTGTCCATTACAAATTTCCTTTCTTTCGGCTTTCTTCAATTCGGTGCTCTCTTTTTAATATGCGCCACGCTGTCATGTATGTATCATGATCAATCAAACGGCTATCATACAGATTACGCAATTCGATAGTCATTAATTCAATGTCATAGATGCGTGCACCCACATAGATAAAGATGCCAAATTTTTTGAACAGCTGCTGTACATCATATAAGCTCTCCATCTTTAAGCACTTCCTTCATATTATACAAGTAAACCATATTTTTTTAAACCCAGTAAAATACATATTACAAAAAGAAATACAAAAACTAGTGTAGAAAGAATCCTTTGGTGTATCGAATAGCTTGTCTGTTGTTTCGGTAGACCCAAAACATTCCCTAACACTAATCCGCCAATTAGCCCACCGACATGTCCCCAAACATCTACAGAGGTATCCAGAAGACCAAAAACAAATGTCAACACAATAAATAAAAGAAAATGTCTGACTAGCTGCTGGATCGCTGGATTATGTTTAAAATGAAACCCTAAGATAAACAACGCACCGAACAAACCGAATATCGAAGTACTCGCACCACCAGACAGAACATTCGCTTCGTTAAAAGCAAAGCTTGCTGTATTTCCCATTATCCCGCTGAACATATAAATCAAGAAAAAACGCCAATGGCCATAGATTGCCTCGATTTGCTGCCCCATAAAATACAATATCAGTGAGTTCATTACGAAATGCATCAGTCCAAAATGGATGAAGATTGGTGTCACTAAACGCCACCATTCATTGAAGTGAACAAGATAAGGACCATACATTCCGGCATAATAAGGGATCTCAAGTCGCGGAAATAATTCCATCATGAGGAAGACCGCTGTCTGTATCCCTAAAAAAGCATAGGTCCATAACGGTCGTCTTAACCATGCACGCAATTTTATTTGCTGTTGATAATTCATGAAAACCTCCCATTTCATTTTAGTCAATAAACAATTGTTGGATCTTCTGATCAAAGCTCTCCGGTTGCCATTGTTCATTCAATTGTTCACGAAAAACAAGGCTACATGTTTTTTTATGAAAATTATTTAAATACCGGTCGTAATAACCACCGCCAAAACCGATTCGATAACCGGCTCTATTGTAGATAATACCTGGTACAATGAGGAGATCGATCATCTCCGGCAAATAGAGCTTCTCTGATTGTGGCTCAAGAACACCAAAACTCGAACGTACAAGAACGGACTGTTCATCCATTTCATAAAACGCCATCTGACGTTTCGGCAAAGTTTTAGGTACAACTATTTTCTTTTGTTCTTTTTCTGCTCGTTGGATAACCGGCTGTGTATCCAGTTCAAATTCATTCGATAAAGTCGTCCCTATCACTTTTGCTGACTTCCAGTACTCGCTGGCGAATAGCTGTTTATAGATTCGCTGTTCTTTTTCCTTTTTCTTGCCACTTTTGGCCAGATTTTTCAGCTTTTCGATTCCTTTCCGGCGTAATATTACTTTCAATTGGTCCAAAAACTCACCCTTCCTTCTCTCATAAAATGGTATAGGAAAAAAAGAAAAATAGCAATCGAACTTTCAAATAAATGCATAAATAGAATAAAAAGAAGACCTAGAAATGATTGGCCTTCCTTTTTTAATGAATTTCAACTGTTCAGCGCGTGTTTTTGTCTGATAAAAAGTGCATACAGAAAATATGGCGCACCAAAAAGGGCAATCAAAATTCCTGTAGGTACTTCCCCACTTGGTAGAATCACTCTAGCAACCATATCTGCACTAAGCACAAAAATGGAACCGAACAAACCGCTCAGAACAAAGGTCCAGTTATTTTCTTTACGTACGACTAGCTTCGCAGCATGAGGAGCTAGTAGTCCTACAAAAGATAAACTACCTGTCACCGCTACACTACCGCTTGCCAAAGCAACAGCTAACAACAAAAGGATTTTTTGACTTTTAGCCACGTTAAGGCCTAATCCTTGCGCGCGTTCTTGACCAAATGATAGCAATCCAATCCTCTGTGCATAAAGTCCTCCTAGCGGAATTAAGATAACCGCCCATGGAAGCAATGCCCAAACATAAGGCCAGCTCGCACCCCAGATTGATCCCGCTAACCATGCATTCACAAATCCATAATTTTCCTTAGATAATTGGATCGTGCATAGCAATGTTAATGCAGAAAGGCCGGCATTAACGGCAATACCGGACAATAAGATTCGATTCATACCCAAAAAGCCATTTCGATCATAGGCCGCAAGATAGACACAGCAAGCAGCTAAAACACCACCTAGAAAGGCTACAACTAGCAATAGAAACGGCAGCGAATAGTGCGAAAAGAAACCTAAATAAAGCATCACTAAAAATCCTGCTCCGGCATTAATGCCCAATATACTAGAATCTGCCAATTCATTTCTTGTTACTCCTTGCAAGATATAACCAGAAACGCCAAGACAAGCTCCTGCTAATAAACTGATCAGTAATCGAGGAACTCGAAATTCTCTAACAATCAGCGCCAAAGAAGATGATTCTTTCCCTATGAACGTGGCAAAAAGCTGATCCAGGTAAATAAAAGGCGTACCAATCATTAAACTACCTATAGACAGGATGACAAGTACAAAAAGCAAGAAATAGAACGTCCAATATATTTTTTTCACCGTTGTTCCCTCCTTACTTGTATCAGTAAAAACGGAACGCCAATCAATGCAATGACTAATCCAAAAGGTGTTTCAAAAGGGGGATTGATCATCCTCGCTGTAAAATCCGCCAACATAACCAATCCACCGCCAACTAAAAAAGAGACAGGTAGAACATAACGATAGTCCGTTCCAACCATTCCACGAACAACTGGCGGAACCAACAGTCCAATAAAGGAGACTGGACCGACTAACGAAACTGCTATGGCTGCCAACACTGCGACTAGACAGAAAACAATCAACCGCGTTCGTTTAGGATGACTTCCAAGAGCTAATGCATGTGTTTCACTCAAATGAATCAAAGATATTGCTTTTCCTAATGAAAAAGAAACCAAAACAGCAAGTATATATAAAGGAAACAATACTGCTAATTGTTTCCATGTGATATTGGCAGCTCCGCCTACAAACCAAAAAGCAAGATCCTGCTGCAGATTAAAGAATTGGGTCAGTGCTTGGCTGATAGCAGTAAAAAAAGAACTAATAGCTACGCCAGCTAAAATAAGCTGTAAAGGATTCATGCCCATTTTCGAAAACTGCAAAAAACCAAATACGAGCAAAGTTACAGCAAAAGAACCTGCCAATGACATTAGAAATACAGAAAAATCAGAAGCTTTAGGCCAAAAAGCAAAACTAAGGGCCATTGCCAACGAAGCACCCGCGTTGATTCCTAGTAAGCCTGAATCTGCTAAAGGATTTCTTGTCACTCCTTGCATCAATGCACCGCTCAATGCAAAACAACTCCCTACAAGAAATGCTCCCGCCACACGAGGCAAACGAATATTTCGTATGATTTGGTGACTTTGTTTTGATCTATCAAAATCAAACAACGCCTGCCAAAAATCTGCTTTTCCCACAGTCGCTGCGCCATTTGAAAGAGCAACAAAAAAAATAATCAAAAGAACAAAACAGACCAAAAGCAGGAGTCTATTTTTCTTCATAGTCCTCATAATTGATCCTCCTGCTCTTTTGGCAACAAATCATAGGTTAGAAAAACTGGTTTATTTGTTCTTGGAAGCGTGACAATCGTTGCATCAATCTCAAATATTTTTTTCATACACTCTTTTGTGATCACTTCTTCAGGTGTACCTTCTGTGATCAACTTACCGTTTTTCATTGCTAATAAATAATCTGAAAAACGTGAAGCATGATTAATGTCATGAATCGACATCAAGATCGTTGTTTGTTTCATTTGATTGATTTCAGTCAATAACTGTAGGATCTCTAATTGGTGTGCCGGATCTAAAAATGTTGTCGGTTCATCCAAGATCAAGATATCTGTTTCCTGAGCAAGCGCCATAGCGATCCAGACACGCTGGGTTTGTCCACCAGACAGCGTTGCGATATCCCGCATACGAAATCCAGCTAGACCTGTAGCATCCAACGCCCACTCGATTGCTTCATGATCTTGCGTGTCCATGCCACTGAACAGTTTTTGGTAAGGGTATCGTCCGTAAGATACTACTTCTTCTACTGTCATACCTGTAGGGTGTTCACTAGTTTGTGCTAATAATGCAATTTTTTTTGCAAGTTCTTTTGAACTGTATGTAGAGATATCAGAGTTATTGACAATGATCTTTCCTGATTTCACAGGTAGTATACGGGTAAAACTTTTCAATAAAGTAGATTTTCCACTTCCATTTGGCCCAATCAAACTAGTGATTTTCCCTTCAGGAATCGTAACAGACATGTTTTCAATGATTTTTTTGTTTTCGTAGCCGGCTGCAATGTCAGCTGCTCTTAATCTCGTCATTTCACCCATCCTTTCGCTGAAAATCATTCTCAATTATGACGCTGTTTCAACATTTCGTCAAGCGCTACTTTCATATCTATAGCCAAATGAAGCGGTTGACAGCGTTCGAAATATCAGGAATAATAACCAATGAGAAAGATTCTCAATTATGTCAGGAGGAAAGAAATGAAATTAAAAACAAAAGTATTCACATTATCTAGCATATTGCTGCTGGCTGGAGTACTGAGCGCTTGCTCCCCCTCTTCAGATAAAGAAACAGCTACAACTGCCAATTCGACGACTTCATCCAATAGTACTCATACAGTCACAGATACACTTGGACATAAAGTAGAGATTCCAAACGCGCCCAAACGGATCATCGGCAGTTACTTAGAAGACTATCTGATTGCACTAGGGGAAAAACCTATCGCCCAGTGGACTGTTGGCAGTGGTTCCATTCAAGATTATCTGCAAGATGATTTAAAGGATGTCCCAACGATTTCTTATGACCTTCCTTATGAGAAAGTGTTAAGCTTTGAGCCTGATTTGCTGTTGATTTCTTCTTCCGCTACTGTCGAAGGCGGGAAATACGAACAATATAGCAAAATCGCGCCAACTTATGTTGTAAAAAACGGAACAGATGTCACATGGGAAGAACAACTAAAAGATGTCGGCAAAGCTTTGGCAAAAGAAAAAGAGGCAGAAAAAATCATTTCCGATTATCAAAAATCCATCAAGAAAACTCGAGAAGAACTAGCAGATAAAATCGAGAACAAGACAGCTGCAGTGTTGTGGGTGACCAACAACTCAGCCTTTATGGTCAGCAAAAATCGGTCAAGTGGAAGAATCGTATACGACGATCTGGAATTTGGTGTTCCTGATCTAGTGGAAGAGGTCTCCAAAAAAGCCACTTCTGACTGGTCTGCTGTTTCCTCTGAAAAGCTAGCTGAATTAGATGCTGACTACATCATCCTTGTGAACAGTGACAAAGATGCTGCCATGTTCAATGAACCAAGCTGGAAGAATCTTAAAGCAGTGACAGACAATCATGTACTGCAATTCGGACCTGAATCTAGCTGGCTATATAACGGACCTATTGCCAGTCAGGAAATGGTCAATGATATCAAAGAAAAACTAAATTGATTTTAACTAAAAAAAGCATCTTCACGATTAGTCGTGAGATGCTTTTGTTCTTATTAACAAACTAGACGCATAGATTTTATTCTTCTTTTGAAGCAACCCTATTTTTTACTCTTTCCCATTTTTGAAAACGATGGGCATATAGATTTTCTTGATCCGTTATCCCCTCATACTCCTCTATAAGGGTGAAGTCTGAAAAATCAATATTCCCAATATACGTATCGCCTTCAAACGTGCTATCGATCAATGTTCGCCAGATCCGACCAGTGTAAGGAAGAAGTTCTTGAAAAATCCGACTACCACCCGAAACATAGATATCTTCTGAGATCGTTTGACTATACGACAAAAGTTCATCGATCGAATGCATTACTTCCGCATTTTCTTTCGTACGAAAATTTGGTTGCGTTGTCAACACGATGATATGGCGATAAGGAAGTGAAAGATCCCCCATTCCTTCATAGGTCTTTCTTCCCATCACTAAAATTCGATCCATTGTATGTTCGCGAAAGAAACGCATATCATTTGGCAATCGCCATGGTAACAAACCATTTTTGCCGATCAGACCATTTTTATCTTGTGCCCACATGGAAATAAACATATTATCCGCTCCTTATGATTTTAGATGTTTTGAGATAAAAAAAGTCTCAATTCTTTGACCAGCAAGGAATTGAGAACTTTAAAAACATTATTTTGTTTCACGGTGCAAAGTAACTTTGCGTTCGCGTGGGCAATATTTTTGTTTTTCCAAACGATCAGGATTGTTACGTTTGTTTTTGCTTGTTAGATAGTTACGTTCTTTACAAGAAGTACACTCTAAAGTGATGTTTACGCGCATGTTTTTCCCTCCCATTTTTACAAGAATCCTCTAAGATGACTCTCAGACTTGATTATCTTACCATGATTTTTTCCAGATTGCTAGTGTTTTTCACGATTTTGTTAAGTAAAACTACTTGACGATAAATACAACGGTTTTATTTCTCAGACAAAATCTTTTTCTTTTTGTATAAATACCCTTACACTTGTTTATAGATACTATGTTTTTTTAAATAAAGGGGGATACTAATATGCCATGGAACATGAAGGACTTTCCTGCATCAATGAAAAACTTAGATAAACTGACAAGAAAAAAGGCGATCGACATCGCAAATGCTCTATTAGACGAGGGTTACCCTGATAGCCGTGCGATCCCAATTGCCATTGATCAAGCAAAAGAGTGGTATGAAAATGCTAGTGAATCAGAAAGACGAACATTCGAAAAAGAAAAAAATCCAAGTAAGTCGGATAAACATGATACGAATCCTCGTGCCGGAAAATTGCTTGATTCAGATGTGATCGTAGAATATGCCGAAGAACAATGGATCGTGAAATCTAAAGGAGCAAAAAAGGCTAGCAACCATTTTGATACAAAGAAAGAAGCGATCGAAAAAGGAAAGCAAGTAGCACAAAACAAAGAATCAACTTTGGTCATTTATAAAAAAGATGGGACAAAAGAAAAAGAAATCGGTTATTGAACATATGTAAAGGGGTTGTGACGAAAATCGTGTCACAACCCCTTATGTTCGAAACAATGGTGTTCCTCTGCCAACTCCGAACCACAAGTCATAATATCTATAAAACGGGAAGAGCTGTTTTTTGAAATTGTTTCTTATCACTCGGTGTTAAACGGTAGGAGAAAACCTATTTTTTATTGATATTTGATTTTCATCAAACAGTCACATAGTCGATTGCTTCTGCTTGCGGAATCGTTTCATCTACAAAGTAGACTTTATACCATGTCAAGAAACTGAAGATTGTCCAGATTTTTCTTTGCTCTTCTTTACGTCCTTCGTGATGGTCATCTAGCAACTTCATGATTTTTTCTTGATCAAAAAATTCTTTTGCAAAATCTGCTTCGAATAATGCTTTGACTTGTTCGTAGCCGTGTTCTTCTTTCAACCAAGCTTTGATTGGCACAGGGAATCCTAATTTCACACGATTCGACCATTCTTCCGGAAGATGTTTGTTCGCAGCTTGTCTGAAAATATCTTTTGTGTTGTTTTGATTCAATAAGAACTTACTTGGTATTTGTTGAGCCAATTTCATGACTTCGATATCCAATAAAGGTACTCGGACTTCCAAAGAACTTGCCATAGAAAGTTTATCTGCCTTCAACAAGATATCTTTTGGCATCCATTGATGAAGATCGACATATTGCATCTTATTGACTTCATCTTTGATTCCTTCTGTTTTCTCGTAATGAACAGTCATGATTTCATCCACAGATGGTGCTGTTTGATATTTTGGTGTCAACACTTCTGATGCTTCTGATTCTTCAAACACTCGAGCATGACCGATAAAATATTCTTTTGCAGGAGCAAGTGATTCATATAAATGGATCCGTCCATGGAAATTTTTCATTTTTCCGATTTTACGTCCTAAATTATAGCGTGTTCCTTTTGGTAATTTTTTCAATCCTTGAGCAATCACACGGATGAATTTTGAATTCGTATGGAATCCATACGTTTGGTATCCCGCAAACAGTTCATCCGCCCCTTCTCCAGATTGGACTACCCGCACGCTTTGTGAAGCAAGATTTGCTAAAAAGTACAAAGGTACGCAAGAAGGATTTGAATCAGGTTCATCTAAGTGATACTGGATCAAAGGGAATGCTTTGAACGACATGTCTCCGTCGATCACTGCTGCTGTATTATCTAAGTCCAATAGTTCGGTTAGTTTTCTGGCTTCAATCGCTTCATTATAGGTTTTATCATCAAACCCGATTGAGAAAGAATGATCTGGTTTCAATACAGAGGTTACATAACTGGAATCAACCCCGCTGGATAAGAAAGAACCAACTTCTACATCACTGACCGTATGTGCTTCAATAGAAGCTTGAACGGTTTCGTCGATTTTTTCGATCCATTCTTGTCGGGAATGCGTTTCTTTTGTTTCAAAATCTGCATCCCAATATTGCTGAATGTCTAGTTTTCCATCTTTATACGTATAATAATGGCCTTCAGGCAAACGATAGACATCTTTGAAGAATGTTTCGCCGTTTAATGGAGAATATTGGAAAGTCATATAAGGTTTCAACGCTTCTTTGTTCAATTCTTTGTTAAAATCAGGATGAGGCAGAAAACTTTTGATTTCTGAACCAAACATAAATGTTCCGTTCATTTCTGCATAATAATATGGTTTGATCCCAAAGTGGTCTCTTGCACCGAATAACTCATTCTTTTCATTATCCCAAATAGCAAAAGCAAACATTCCGCGGATCTTTTGCAATAATTCTGTTCCCCATTCTTCGTAACCATGCAAAAGGACTTCTGTATCTGCATGTGTTTGAAAAACGTGGCCAGCTGCAATCAATTCTTCTCTCAAAGGCTGGTAATTATAGATTTCGCCATTAAAAATAATGATCTTTGTCCGATCTTCATTGTAAATAGGCTGAGTACCGCCCTCTAAGTCAATAATACTTAATCTTCTGAATCCTAAAGCAACATGTTTATCGATATATTCTCCTGAACTATTAGGTCCACGGTGAACGATTCGATCCATCATTGTATTAATAATTGTTTTTTTGTTGTCCTTGTCGTTAACAAAACCTACAATACCGCACATTTAACTTTCACATCCTAATATAAAATTACTGTTTATTTCATTCATATGCATCTTATCATAGAATAAATAGCGGACGAATATTTTCTCTCTTACAGTTTCGTCACGTGAAAACAAAAGATGAAAGTTTCTGTTTTTACAGAAAATAAAGTCCCAATATCTAATTTACCATGTTTTCTTTTTTGAGGCTATCTTATTCTCTTCGTGTTAAAAAAATATTAGTGGACGCTATTTCCAAAAAAACCAGCAAAAAAAGACACGACCTAAAGATCGTGTCTAATTATGACTGTATCAGAAAATATGATACCAAACGGATCTATTCATTAATTAATTGACATAGTTTATCTGTTGCTCTTTTATGACTGGATAACTGACCAATTCATGACGATCCAAGTCTTCTTTATTCATATTTACAGCAGTAATCTGACTGTCTTCATACGTACGATAATAATAAATCCCTTTATCAACGTTACAGCAAGAAGAATAAATCGTATATTCGTATTTTCCTTCTCCAGTATCGCATACTCCTTTTTGTTGCTCGACTGAGCCTAGTATATGAAAAAATTGACTGATACTTTCAGATTCTGAATCACCTGATGCAGCATTCATTTTAGTAAATGTGGCTTTTACAAATCGAGAAACAGAAGAGAGATCTCCAGGTAAGCCCAATCCTCCCATCCCACGACTATAAACATTCAAGCTGATCTGGTTTGAAAAATGATTTTCTGGTGTTCCATTTGATAGCGAGCGATAATTGTTCAGATTAAATAATTGATAATCAAATGGCGGATTATTTGTCAACACACCGACAGGATTATCATATAAATGAAGTCCATCTTTCATACTTTCAATTACTATCGATTTTTCTTTATCAGCTAATAACCAGTGTAAAGGTGACAAGGGTAGTTTTTCACTAAAATCGATATTGACTAGATTGATAGTAGCCAATAATTCTTTAGCTTCGTCTATGGTTGAGCATTGCCCTAGTATCCATGGAATAAACTCAAATGGTGCAACGTTATCTTTTCCTTCTTGTAATTCTTTATAATCAGCATTGCCAGGAAAATTCAGTCCTGCCATACTCAACCCTTTTTCATTTGTAGCCTCATAATAGAGTGGATAGTTGGCTACCCCAGCTGCTATCCCAATCATTGCATAATGTTTATCTAAATTTTTTACCTTTCTAAAATCGAAACGATAATTTCTTGGAGTAATAGTGACTACTTCATTATAAGACATCTCATAATCAAAATTCCTTCCAAAATAATGGTCTTTCGTTGCATAAGTGATTGCGGTACACATCGTTTCCCCTCCTAAAACAAATCGTTTTTACACTTTTATCTTACATCTAGTATTTTGTTTTATCAAAAAAAAGTCCAAAGAAGATTGATTTACTAGCATTTATAAAAAATAGTACTCAGGGGGAATCAAAAAATATTGTAGGCTAAAAGTACAACAAAAATAAGGGGCTGTGACAAAAGCATTGTCACAGCCCCTTATTCCGAACAAACGGTGTTCAAAAGCTTGCATCTGCGGTAATAAGCCCAACCAAACGAAAAAATAGGAAAAGCTATTTTTGTTTGGCCGTTCTTATTACTTGATGCAAGACAGCTTCTTCACAACCTCTAATCGTTGATATAAGGAAGGTACAGGATTTGAACCTGCGCGCCGGTATTAGCCGGTTCGCCGGATTTCGAGTCCGGTGCATTACCACTCTGCCAACCTTCCGTAAGTACTATTTTTAAACTTTTTCCACGAAATGTCAAGCCTATTTCTAATAGATAAATAACAGAAATCGCTTTTTTTAGCAAAAAAGTCCATTGACAGTTTGCAGCCAACGGACTTACCGATCAAATTCATACTGATAGAACACTATCTGATTATTTCAGGATTATCTAATGCTAAAATCGAGTCAATTGTCCGTTTGATCAGTGCAATGATTTGTTCTTCTGTTGGATGCATGATATTTGATGACATCAATGACGCTAAGCCAGTCACTGCTACCCACGTACCAGTATGCAGAGCATCGACATATTCATCCGATAATTGATTGTATCTTTCATCTTCTTTAACTATTTCACAGAAATAATTGTATGAAAAATCATGCATTTTCTTTCCGTCCCCATGTTCATCAATGTACAATGCCATGTAAAGACTATGATGCTTTTTTGCAAAGTAGATATAGTTCAAACCGAGATCAATGATTTTATCACCAGTACGTTCAATAGGGAAAACATCTTCTTTTAGTTGTTCAAAGATAGAATCCAGCAACGTATTTTTTAAATCTTCCATGTTTTTGAATTCCAAATAAATCGGCTGTGTCGAAATCCCCATCTTTTTAGCAATATTTCTCGCAGTAAATCCTTTAAACCCTTCCTTTGCAACAACATCATAAGCAGCTTTTAGAATTTGATCCTTGGTATAGACTTTTCTTCTCATTAAAACTCCCCCACTTCTTTACTGCAGTATATGTTGTTTTATTGTACCCTATTTTTAGCATTTTTTGCAAACATTTTACTCAAAACGTTATATTTTAAATTTTTTTCTCAGTCTTCTTTAACTTTTTTTGCAAAATTAAAAAAATTTGGTTAAATTCAATGGGTTCCCTTACATTTTTAGTTTTGACCTAAATGATAGTTGACCAAATCTTTCATTTCAAGTTATAGTTAAAGAAAATGAAAAAGAAGGTGTGTAATGGAAAACGAAACTGACGTTATTTATATTCATCCTCAAAAACGAATCGTTTCACAGAAAAGAAAGTATTTTTATCTTGGTTTTACAGGTGCTTTTTTTCTTTTTATTGGCTTGCTTTCTGGTACTCCTACTGATAATTGGAGTGGATTGCTAACTATTCTTACCTCGCCAAGCAATCTTTTGACAGATTATTTTGCTTTAGGCGGTTTCGGAAGCGCATTCATAAATGTGGGGATTTTGACCTTACTTTCTGTGCTTTTAGCTTATCGGCACAAGGTGATTTTAAACGGTCCCTTATTTGCTTCGATTCTAACAGTTACCGGTTTCTCTTTTTTTGGCAAAAACCTTTATAATTCTATCTCAATCATTTTAGGTGTGTATCTATACGCTGTATTTGTCAATAAACCTTTTTCTCAGTACATCATGATCGGACTGTTTGGTAGCGCATTATCACCGGTCGTTAGTTATATCACTTTTGGTATGCGTTTTCCTTTACTGATAGGTATTTTATTGGGGAATTTAGCTGGCATAGCAATTGGTCTACTTCTTCCGCCCTTAGCTGCTCAAACTTTAGTTTTCCATCGTGGATTCACACTTTATAATATTGGATTCACCTCTGGGTTGATTGCGATGACTTTTACTGCTGTTTTGAGGTTATTCAGCTATTCAATCGTCGAAAATACATTGGTTTCCAATGAATATCACTTTCCTCTCATTTGGATTATTTTTGGCTTTTTTTCGCTGACAGTCGGAATTGGTTTCTATTATAATTCCTTTCGGCTTTCGGGGATTCGAGAGATTTTCGATTCATCTGGAAAATTGACAACTGATTTCATTGCTAATTCTGGTATTGGTGCTACTTTGATCAACATGGGCTTAGTTGGTCTGATGCTGTCTTCTTATGTTTTACTGGTTGGCGGTCAGTTAAATGGACCTGTCATCGGTGCTATTTTATCTGCGGTTGGTTTCAGTGCTTTTGGTTGTCATTTAAAAAACAGTTTTCCGATACTAGTCGGAATATTTATTGCTTCTTTGTTTGGAACTTTTCATGAGATCACCAGTACTGGCATGCTTGTTGCAGCTGTGTTTGGGACAGGTCTCGCGCCCATAAGCGGTTTTTACGGCAGTTTTTACGGTGTAATAGCTGGTGTGCTACATATTGCTCTTGTCCATAACGTCAGCACTTTACACGGAGGACTAAATCTATATAACAGTGGTTTTTCAACTGGTTTCGTTGCAGGTATCCTTGTACCGATACTAGATAACTTTACCGCTGTCAGAAAGGAAAAAAAGACACTTGGAAAAAGAATTATCAAAAAGAATCATCGATGAGCTTCTTACTTATTTATATTCCCATGAAATAACTGAAATACGTATTGGAGTAGAATTTGCTGAGGAAGGGCTTTTCATAGAGATACAGGGTACGGCAGAAACTCAGCCAGAAGATTTAGATGTACTTGCTGATTTGCTGAACAATCCTCGGGACCCTAGTATGGAAATCTACTATCAGGAACTATTAGGTAATCCCCGACATGATCGGGAAGATTATCATCTGTTAGGTAGTTTGATTGATGACGTGGAAATCATGTACGCCCAGCCGATTATCAATATTAAGATCTTTCGACGTGCTTTTCCTCGTTCCTATTATTAACCCTATTTTCTATTTATAAAAGACTGAATCAAAAAAGCAGCTCCTGAAAGTTCGATTAAAATCTACTTTCAGGAGCTGTTCAAGCTTGACATTATTGATTTTCCAATCCTTCATACACTTCATTTGTTACAGGTTCTAAAAACTCTGAGTTTCCGGAAGTGATCGCTAAATGTTCAAACCAACTGTCTTTTGTAGCACCATGCCAGTGTTTGATTCCTTTGTGCGTCACCACAACGTCTCCAGCTCTTAATCGTCTTGCTGGCTTTCCTTCTTCCTGGTACCATCCTTCTCCGCCAGTCACAAGTAAGATTTGATATCCATCTGTATGGACATGCCAGTGATTGCGACAACCTGGTTCAAATGTTACATTCCCTACACCAACAGAAACTTCGGGATCATTCACTAACATATTCAGATAGCTTTGCCCAGTAAATACCTGAGCGTAAGCTTCGTTTTTTTCCCCTGCTGGAAAAATCACGCCATTGTGTATTTCTTCGTATTTTGTCATCATTTACGCCTCTTTCTTGTTTACGCTGTTTCCTTCTAGATAGATTTCTTTTGCTAAGTTAAAAGCTGACCAAGCTTTTGGCCATCCTACATAAAAAGCTAAATGGGTAATGATTTCTGCTATTTCTTCACCAGTAATGCCATTTTGTTTGCCAATCTTCAGATGAGCTGGCAATTGTTCAAAATTTCCTCCTGAAATTAATGAAGATATGGTGATGATACTACGCTGATGAGCAGATAATTCTTCTCTGGACCATACTTGTCCAAATAAAACATCATCATTCAATTCTGCAAATTTTGGTGCAAAATCTCCTAATTGATCTCGTCCTGCGGTTTGTTTTTCTGCCACTTCTCTTATTCTCCCTTCACGACTGTTAGGTGATTCAACTATGGTTCTAAGGCAACTTTATTTTCTATTGTTTCTTCGCATTTCATTTTAAATGTAGTCTTTCAGCCTGTCCAATGCTTAGTTTATTCAGTCGATATGCTTTTTAAGCATAGTTGCTAACGCTTTTTTTATTTTAAAAAAAACAAGTTATTAAATAAGTCTTTAGTTGGATGTTTTTTTGAAATCAATCTTTTATACTTATGATGAACTTACAAAATTGTTTGTTTTCTGTCATATCAAAAAATGGCGCAGTTAGTTGCTTTTCTAGTAAAGTATAGTTAACAAAGAACCTCTAAGGAGTTGATGAATAATGAATATTGCTGCCTCTCGAAAACTGATAAATTTCATATCCATTATCGGATTAGGCCTATCAATCGCGCTGACGATTTATTTTATTAATTTAGGTGTTTTCAAAGATTTGAATGCGTTAAGAGGATTAGTAGGTGATTCCATCATTTTAGGACCGATTATTTTTGTCTTCATCCAAATCCTGCAAGTAGTTATTCCAATCATTCCTGGAGGGATCAGTACTGCAGCTGGTGTCCTGATATTTGGCCCTTATGCTGGATTTATCTATAACTATATTGGAATCTGCATTGGTTCGATTATCATTTTTCTGCTAGGGCGTCGTTATGGAAAGCCATTCATACTTTCCATGATTAGCGATAAGACATATAACAAATATATTGGCTGGCTGGATAATCAAAACCGCTTTGAGAAGCTGTTTGCTCTAGCTATTTTTCTTCCAGTTGCTCCTGACGATGCGTTATGTTTGATGGCTGGATTGACAAACATGTCAGTGAAACGATATACACTAATCATTTTGATTGCTAAACCACTGTCGATTTTCTTATATAGTATGGCCTTGATTTATGGAGGCCAATATCTAAGTGGTCTTCTTGGATAATATTTATTTTGCAAAATTAGTCATTGATTGACAATGTTAAATCTGGGAAAGGGGCTGCAAAACACACTGCACCCTTTCCTTTTTCATTAGATTTGCGCTACAATGTGAAGAGCAGGTGATAGGATGAATTATTTAAAACGTAGCTTAGGTAATGCTTGGGACTTTTTAAAAGGAACACAAGCTTATTTCCGTGATGTCTTGCTGATGCATGGCTTTATTTTATTTATTTGTTTACCCTTATTGAGCAGTACGACCCGTTTTATTTTACACCGAGGGGCAATTGACTATTTGTCTTATGACAATATTCCTTCAATTTTTTCTCAACATCCTGGAGTTCTACTCTCGTTAATCGTAGTTTTGATGATGATTTTACTGTTAGTTTATTTCGAATTTACTTTTCTTTTGATGAGTGTCTTTTTTATTAAAAAGAAAGAACCAATCTCTTTGAAGCAACTCTTACACTTGACGATACTTCAGCTGAAGAAAGTGAGACCCATTACTTTTTTGTTTTTCCTTGCTTATTTTTTATTGATTCTACCGATCAGCGGATTAAGTTTTAATTCTGATCTACTGTCAAAAATAAAAATCCCCGCTTTCATTATGGATTTTATTTTTGCTAATCGTTGGATCATCGTCAGTTCCTTTTTACTCGTTTATATTTTCCTTGGCTATATTGGGATTCGACTGATTTTTGCTTTACCGGAAATGATTCTACGAGATCGTCCTTTTCGAGCAGCCATTCGGGAAAGCTGGTCATTAACCAAATCGCGTCTTTTGGCCATCACGGGCCAATTTATTGTGATTGGCGGTACGATTTTACTCCTTTCTTCTTTAGGATATATCGTTGTTATTTTGGCACAAAGTATGGTTGAACAATTTTTCCCAGACTATGCATTGATCAGCGCTGTGTTTGCTATGACGCTTTTACAAGGGATTTTATTATTCAACATCGTGATGTCTACCGTAGGGATTTTTTATATCATTGTTGATTTCATGGATGACGAAGGCTTCTTGCCTGAGATCCCTAAGTGGTTTATCCCACAAGCCCCCAACTTGCGTTTCTCTGCGCTGAAAAACACTGGTTTGACTCTTTTTGCAGTTTTTTTCGGTATTGGCGTCTGTCTTTACAATATGGATTATCTGACTTCAGCTGTTCAGACAAAACCAGTGACTGTCTCTCACAGAGGTGTGAGTACCCAAAATGGGGCGCAAAATACTTTAGAAGCACTTGAAAAAACAAGCAGAGACTATCATCCTGATTATGTAGAGATGGATGTTCAGGAAACAAAAGATGGTCATTTCGTAGTGATGCATGATGCAAATCTTCGTCACTTAACAGGGGTAAATGGAACACCACAGGATCTTACATTGAAAGAATTGACAAATCTTACAGTTACTGAAAACGGAGTGCAAGCCCCTGTTTGTTCTTTTGATTCTTATTTGGAAAAAGCACATAAGCTAAACCAAAAATTACTTATTGAGATCAAGACCTCTAAAAAAGATTCGGATGACCTTGTCGAACGATTTGTCCATAAATACCGCAAAGTTATCTTAGAGAACCATCATATTTTGCAAAGTTTGACGTACCAAACCGTTTCAGATTTAAAAGAAGCAGAACCAAACTTTTATGTGGGCTACATCTTACCTTTCAATATTGTTGGGCCCCCTGTGACGCCTGCTGATTTTCTGACAATGGAATATAGTACGATCAACCGTAACTTCATTAATTCTGCCCACCAAGACGGAAAAGAAGTATATGTATGGACAATCAACGATTCAGATGCCATGAGTCGCATGATCTTTTATGGTGTGGATGGTATCATAACCGATGAGATGGGACTACTAAATGAAAGTGTGAAACAAACAGATGAAGAAATCACTTATTCAGATAAACTGCTAAATTTTGTTTTGGGAGTCGGCTGATCAAAAATCGTTAATGAAAAAAGTCTTTATACAACAAAAAACGCATAACCTGCCACCGCAGGTATATGCGTTTTTTGTTTGACGCTCATAATGTGTGCTTAACTTTCTCTTGATTCCTTCATCGCACGAACAATAGCTAAAATAGCAGGAATTGCAGAGATCACTGCAAGAATAATTCCCATTTTCCCTGAACTTTTTCTTTTTGGCATATCTTCTCGCTCCCTTCTGTCTTTATTTATATTATAAGGGAGTTCTTGCGAATTCTCAAAAATACTGTTTAAGAAACCAATTCAGCAGGTGCGCTAATATCACAGAATTTTACGAGCATGCGATACTTGCTTTCATTGATAAGTTGATAGTCTCGTTGGTCATAACTTTCAACATACACGACAGCCGTGTTGATATATGTACGTTCAATACAGCCGATTAGTTCATGAGATACTCCGATCGGTTTGCATATATAAGATCTTCCTACTTCTGCTTTTACCATTTCATTCCCTCTTTTTCTTTATTTTTATTTTGTTTTTTCTTTATTTTATAATAACAAATTACCTTATATTTGAAAACGTTTTTATTCATTTTTTTATTTTTTATTTTGAGTATCTTTCTGCTTTTTAGATAACTATTTTTTAACACGATCTTAGACGTTGTGACAAAAACGTTTGTTTATATTCCTATGTTGTTCGTGCGTTTTTTTCTTTATATTGCTAAGTTATTTATAAAGAGGTGAGCATATGATTTATATTCAAGCAATAGTATTTGTAACCTTGATGATTGGGCTACTTATCGGATTAAAAGAAAATAGCTAAACCATTTAAGAAAAAATAAATAAGGAAAATGATAAATGCTTTTTAATTGCATCAAAAAACGTACGATGCTAAACTTGGTATAAGTTCGAAAGTTTAAAGGAAACTTTCAAGAACTAAATTACATTACAAAGGAGATGGATTTTATGACGTTTACAAAAACAAATATGCAATACCGCGTAGCTTTTGATACAACTTCTAACCGTTTTATGGCGATTGATGCACAAAACGAAAATAACGTTGCGTTTGGTATTACAATCGAACAAGCAGTCCGAGCATTAAACGAATCTAGATAAGGAGTGAACCATTCTAAATGGCGACTGATGAGATCTCGGAAAATCAATAAAAGACGTTTGTAACGGTAATCCGCGACAAACGTCTTTTTGTATTCATTACATATATTTGGAAATTGTCTCTCTTTATCTCTAGATCTAAACAAAAACACAAGTTCTAATATCAACCATCTCGTTTTTTATGACAATTTTGTTAGCTGTTTCGATGATAATATTCCGTTATTATCTGTATAATATTTAATATAATAAAAATAAAAAAGGAGATCTTTCATGAAAAAAATTTTAGGGTTGATCGTTATCATATTGATTGCTTTTATAGGATGGAAAGGTTGGGACTACTATCAGTCTACTTATGTAGGTAAAGATTATTATGCGGTAGTCAAAGCTCCAATGCCTGCAGAAACTGATATCAAAGCAGACAATGGGGAAGTAATTGGAAGAGGTTTTAAATACAACGTAGATGCTTATGCTGAAAACGGTGAAAAAAGACAGTTAGATTTCGATGTCATTACTTCTGGTGACTCTGCCAATGGTTCTGCTTACCCCGAAGGAACGATCTTGCAGTTGAAAGCAAGCGAAAAGCGGATCATAGAGAAAAAAGTAATTACCAGCGATAAGGTACCCTCATCTGTAAAAGAAAAATTAGGCCTATCTTAAGCTAAGAATATATCGTAAAAAAGCACTCGAAGTGAGTGCTTTTTTTTGTTGATTTTAGAAAACGAAAAAATAGAATTGGTCTTCGAAGTCAGCCTCACTGTTCTTAAAGTCCTAAATCAAACTAAAGAACAAGGCAATCAATCGATTTCTATACAAACAAGGGACTGTGACAAAAGTCTTGTCACAGCCCCTTATTCTGAATAAACGATGCAGTATGTTTGAGTACCTAAATGGGTACCAGTTTTCATTTTAAAGCGAACATGTTTCTATCACTGATTTTTTAAATTTAGCGAAAAAACCTTATCTTACAGGCGTTCGTTCAATTCTTTCGCAAGATCTTCAAAGCCTGGTTTGCCTAGAAGTGCGAACATGTTTTTCTTGTAAGCTTCTACACCTGGTTGGTCGAATGGGTTGATTCCATTCAAGTAACCTGAAATACCTACAGCAATTTCAAAGAAGTACATTGTATAACCCAATGTATAAGCATCCATTTCTGGAATTTTGACTAGCAAGTTAGGCACGTCACCGTCTGTATGAGCAAGCAATGTTCCTTCAAATGCTTTTGTATTTACGAAGTCCACTTCTTTTCCTTGCAAGTAGCCTAGACCGTCTAAATCTTCTGCTTGTTCAGGAATTGTGATTGATTTACGAGGTTTTTCAACCTTCACAACTGTTTCAAAAATATTGCGACGTCCTTCTTGGATGAATTGTCCTAAAGAGTGCAAATCAGTTGAGAAGTTTGCGCTTGAAGGATAGATGCCTTTTTGGTCTTTTCCTTCAGATTCACCATACAATTGTTTCCACCATTCTGAGAAGTATTGCATTCCTGGTTCATAGTTGATCAACAACTCAGTTACTTTGCCTTTACGGTAAAGAATGTTGCGCATTGCTGCGTATTGGTAAGCTTCGTTTTCTTCTAGTTTGTCGCTTGAGTATGCTTTGCTTGCATCAGCGGCACCTTGCATCAATGCATCGATATCTGCACCACTAACAGCGATTGGTAACAAACCAACAGCAGTTAATACAGAGAAACGTCCGCCGATGTCATCAGGAATCACGAAAGTTTCCCAACCTTCTGCATCTGCTTCTACTTTAACTGCACCTTTTGCTTTATCTGTTGTAGCGTAGATACGTTTGTTTGCTTCTTCTTGTCCATATTTCTTAACAAGAAGCTCTTTGAATACACGGAACGCAATCGCTGGTTCAGTAGTTGTTCCAGATTTTGAAATAACGTTTACTGAAAAGTCGCGATCACCGATTACTTCGATCAAGTCAGCAATATATGTTGAGCTGATTGAATTTCCGGCAAAGAAGATTTGTGGTGCTTTTCTTGTGTTGCTATCTAATAAATTGAAGAATGTGTGATTCAAGAAGTCGATCGCTGCACGAGCGCCTAAATAAGAACCACCGATACCGATAACAACTAATACTTCAGAATCAGATTGGATTTTTTTAGCTGCTTCTTTGATACGTGCAAATTCTTCTTTGTCATAGTTCGTTGGTAAATCGATCCAGCCGCGGAAGTCGCTTCCTGCGCCAGTACCTTCCCGTAATTCGTTGTGGGCTGCTGTTACTTGGCTTTGCATGTACCCTAACTCTTGTTCGTTGACAAACGGTGCTACTTTTGAATAGTCAAAATGAATGTGTGCCATTTGTTCTCCTCCTTATAGGTTTACTCTACAGGTAATACTTTACGTTTTTTTTTATTATTTTTCAAGCAAATAAACAAAATGCTGACAATATTTCCAAGAAAGTTTCATTTTTCAAACTAAACCTTCTGCTGCCATTGCTTTGGCAACTTTTTCAAATCCAGCAACATTTGCTCCAAGAAGCAGATTTTTTTCGTCGCCGTACTCGGCTGCTGTTTGGCGACACGTATGGTAAATCGTTTCCATGATTTGATCCAGCTGCTCATCCACTTGCTCTCTTTCCCAAGTCAATCGCTGGGCGTTCTGACTCATTTCTAAAGCAGATACTGCCACTCCTCCAGCATTAGCAGCTTTTCCTGGACAATACCACACGCCTGCTTCATGAAGAACAGAAACAGCTTTTACTGTACATGGCATATTAGCGCCTTCTGCTACGATTTTGATCCCATTTTCTACTAAGATTTCGGCCAAGCTTTCGTCTATTTCATTTTGAGTAGCACATGGCAAAGCGATATCCGCTTTTTCTTTCAATGTCCAAACAGATTCTCCAGCATGATAAATAGCAGAAGGACGTTGGTTTGCGTATTCCGTCAAACGTTGTCTATTGATTTCTTTGACTTCTTTCAATAGTTTCACATCTATTCCTTCTGGATCATAGATATACCCGCTAGAATCTGAACATGTAACAACTTTCCCGCCTAGCTCTTGCACTTTTTCGATTGCATAAATGGCTACATTCCCGCTTCCGGAAACAAAAACTGTTTTTTGATTAAATGAATCTTTTTCTTCGTTCAATAGATGTTTGACATAATACACTAATCCATAACCAGTAGCTTCCGTACGTATCTTACTTCCCCAAAAATCCAAAGGTTTACCTGTCAACACACCAGTATCATATTTTTTCAATCGTTTATATTCGCCGAACAAATAGCCGATTTCTCTAGCTCCTACACCGATATCTCCCGCAGGAACATCAATCGATGGGCCGATATGTTTTGACAATTCCAGCATGAAACTTTGACAAAAACGCATGATCTCATTATCAGATTTTCCTTTAGGATCGAAGTCACTTCCGCCTTTTCCTCCACCGATTGGCAGACCGGTTAAACTATTCTTGAAAATCTGTTCGAAAGCCAAAAATTTCAAGATACTTAGATTGACACTAGGATGGAAGCGCAATCCACCTTTATAAGGGCCGATAGCTGAGTTGTATTGGATACGGTACCCTCTATTTACTCGCCAGTTTCCTTCATCATCTTGCCAAGGCACTCGAAATTGAATAATTCTTTCTGGTTCCGTTAAAAGTTCTAAGATATTCTTTTCGATATATTCGGGATGAGTGTCCAAAAAAGACATAACCGTGGGCATGAATTCATCGATTGCTTGTAAAAATTCTTCTTGCCCTTGATCCTTTTGATGTAGCTTTTCTTGAATTGCTTGAACATATTCTGTTGCGTTTGTCATCGTTCCACGCTCCTTTGCTTATCTTCCCTCATTTTAGCTCATTTTCTCTTTTGGCTCAAAACATTTTTTTCTGTTTTCTTTCTTCAGATATGCTACACTTTCCTTGAGGTGAGGGAATGGAAAAACTGTATGATGTGATCGTAGTCGGCGCTGGAACAAGCGGGATGATGGCAGCGATCAGTGCAGCTGAACAAGGCGCACGCGTACTCTTGATCGAAAAAAACAAAAAAGCAGGAAAAAAACTACTGATGACAGGTGGTGGTCGGTGCAATGTTACGAACAATCGTCCTGTTGATGATTTGATTGCACATATTCCTGGAAATGGAAAGTTTTTATATAGTACGTTTGCGCAATGGAATAATTTCGATATCATGAACTTCTTTGAATCACAAGGCGTACATTTAAAAGAAGAGGATCATGGACGGATGTTTCCTGTAACAAATAAATCAAAAACGATTATCGAAGCATTGCTCAATCGTCTGAAAGAACTAGATGTGACGCTTCTATTCTCTACTCGAGTAGAGAAATTGATCCACAAAGAACATAAAATTTACGGTATACGCACGGAATTCGAAGAGTTCCATGCTCCTGCCGTTATCTTAACAACTGGTGGACGGACTTATCCATCTACTGGTTCTACTGGAGATGGGTACAAGATCGTGAAGCGAGTGGGTCACACGGTGACGCCTCTTTATGCGACAGAGTCCCCCTTGATATCGGATGAACCGTATATTCAGGAGAAAACACTTCAAGGGCTTTCTTTACAAGACATCACTTTACGCGTTTTAAATAAAAAAGGTCGTGTATTGACTGAACATACGATGGATTTACTTTTCACCCATTTCGGTATTTCTGGTCCGGCTGCACTGCGTTGTTCAAGTTTTGTCAATAAAGAATTAGAGAAAACGGGAGAACCAGTGACACTTTCTCTGGATTGTTTCCCTACACAAACCAAACAAGAGCTTATTCATTTATTGACAGAAAAAAGTAAAACCACCAAAAAGAACTTGGTAAATGCCTGGCACGGTCTATTACCTGAGCGATTGTTGGTTTTCTTTCTTGAGCGGCTTGAAATGGATCATCTGACAGGACAACAAGCCTCTCAAAAACAAATTCAAGATTTCGTTCAATTATGCAAAGAGTTTAAGCTATCAATCAACAAGACTTTTCCTATTGAGAAATCATTTGTAACTGGCGGAGGGGTTTCTCTAAAGGAAATTCATCCTAAAACGTTGGAGAGTAAAATCATTGATGGTCTGTATTTTGCGGGAGAATTACTGGATGTCAATGGTTATACTGGCGGCTTTAATATCACAGCGGCTTTCGCTACAGGGCATGTAGCAGGAATGAATGCTGGGCAAAGAGCATAATGTATAAAAAAGAAAGAAGAAGACTGGGCAAACAACATCCCGGCCTCCTTCTTTCTTTTATACGTATGATTTATTGTTTTATATCTGCAAATTGTCCGCTCGTTAATGCACAGATATCTTGAGGTGCTAACTCCATCTGTAGCCCTCTTCTGCCAGCCGAGACAATGATTTGTTCATAGCTTTCTGCAATTTGATCTAAATAAGTAGGAAATAGTTTTTTCATACCTATAGGCGAGCAGCCACCACGTATGTATCCGGTCGTTGCTTCCAAATCTTTTAAATGGAGCATTTCTACTTTTTTATTCCCTGAAACTTTTGCTAATTTTTTTAGATTCAATTCGGCTTCTCCCGGTATCACAGCAACAAGAGGCCCCGTCACATTGCCCACAGCAACCAGTGTTTTAAATATACGAGATTGGCTTTCTGGAAGCTGTTCAGCGACCGATGACGCACTTAGGTGGCTTTCGTCCCACTCATATTCGTGCTCTGTATAGGGAATCTTTTTTTGTTCGACCATACGGATTGCATTCGTTTTTACTATTTTTTTCTTTGCCAAAAAATATCACCTCAAACTTGTTCTACAACGGTTCATTTAATAATTGAATAATTTGCTTCAATGCTTTGACCGGTAATTGTCCTGGAGCAGAAGTAGAATCGCTGCTTAAGGAACCAAATGTCATAACGGAACCCGTCGTTCCGCCAGCCAGACGAGAAATTTTACCAAGATTTCCCATGGACATCGTAATAATAGGCATGGAGACAAACGCATTTGCCCGTCTAGTCAACTCCATCAACCGCAAAACATCTCGTTCATTATTGGGAGTTACTGCCAGTTTTCCGATATCGGCTCCAAAATGTTCCATAACATTCAATCGGTAAAGCAAGACAGGGTCTGCTGGTGTTTCTTTAAAATCATGACTACTAATAATTAAAGGAATGTTTAAAGACTTGATTTCCTCTATCAGTCTTTTTCCTAGACTTTCTACTTTGAACAACTCGATATCGACCATATCTACTAATCCTGTGTGTATCACATGTTCATAAAGGTCGCGATACTGACGGATCGATATGTCTTGTTCTCCGCCTTCAGCTAAGGTACGAAACGTAAATAATAACGGCAGTCCATCAAGCATCTCATGGATAAGAACCAATGTTTCTGCTACTTCATCAAAAGAAAAAACTTCACGATAATGATCGACTCGCCATTCGACTAAATCGGCCCCTGCTTCACGTGCAAGAACTGCTTCACGTAATACTTCCTCTCGGACGGCCCCGATAAGAGGCGCACAAATCTTTGGTCTACCGCTTCCTATATTCAATCCCTTTACCCGAACCATTCTGCATCGCTCCTTCTAATGGTTATTTTTAATTTGATAAACAAACACTTTCAGATAATTGCCTTCTAAAAAGGTATCCGTCGTCTGGAAATCTTTTGGCAGACGATATAAAGCAAGTTGTTCAAAAGAAACATTTTTGGCATGGAATTCCTCTTCAATCATTGTTTGGAATTGTTCTATCGAGACATTCGCAGCATTTGTAGACGCAATAAGTATCCCGTCTTCTGCTAAAATATCCAGACTATCCTTGACCAGTTCCCCATAATCTTTTGCTACGCGAAAGACTTTTTTCTTATTTCTGGCAAAACTTGGTGGATCCAATACAATCATGTCATATAAAAATTGTTTTCTTTTGGCGTATTTGAAATACTCGAATACGTCCATAACAATGATTTTTTGCTGATCGACATCCAAACCATTCACTTCAAACTGTTCCTGTGTTTTTTTTAAACTGCGTTTTGCTAGATCGACACTTGTTGTTTCGATTGCCCCTCCCATTGCGGCAGCAACAGAAAAGGCGCCGGTATAACTAAACATGTTCAAAACTGTTTTCCCAGAAGCGAAACCTTCTGCTAATGATCCCCGTACTTCTTTTTGGTCTAAAAAGATCCCAGTCATTAATCCTTCATTTAAATAAACGGCAAATTTGACTCCGTTTTCTTTTACGATCAAGGGTTCCGGTGCCTCTTTTCCGTAAATGAACTGGCTCTCAGGCAGATTTACTGATTCAAACCGAATTTTCTCATAGCCTCCTATGATTTCCGGGTAGATTTCACGAAAAGCTTGAATCAATAATTCACGATGTGCATATAACGTTTCGTTATACCAAGAAAAAACAGCATAGCCTGCATAATAATCAATAATCAGACCGCCGATCCCGTCTCCTTCTCCATTGAATATACGAAAAGCGGTAGTAGAATCATCTGAAAAAAAGAAAGTTCTTTTTTCTTTTGACTTCACAAAAAGTTCTTCAAAAAAAGATTGATCAAATGGGATGTTCTGCTGGCTCAATACCCAACCGATTCCCTTATTCTGCTTTCCTAGATATCCTTTTGCGATAAATTGGTTTTGCGAATCAACTAATTCCACCCATTGCGTGGTTTCTTTTTGGGGATGAGCAAGGTCTTCTTTTTGAATCAGTGGATATCCTTTTTTCAATCGATTGCTTGCTCTTTTTTTTACTTGTACTTTCATTCCTTCACCTGCTTTAGCTTTCTCTTCCCAAGTATAACAAAAAACATAGGACTTGTCTTACTGCTCATTTTTTCATGAAGCTTAAAGAAAACCTTAATGAAACAGCATAAACTTCTGGTTTCAATTGACACTATATTGTCATACTAGTAAAATAAATGAGAATAAGTGAGCTGTGTAACATGGTTTCATGACACTTCTGTGATTAAGAAGTGCAGAAAGGAAGATTATCTTGAAATATATAAAAACACCTGCCTTTTTGAATAAGAGGCTCGGATTTTTTTCTTTACTAGTCGTTTTACTTTGGTTGAAAACGATTTTTGCCTATTTAGTTGATTTCCATCTCGGAATCGAAAGTGGCATTCAATACTTTATCTTGTTTATCAACCCTATTGCAACTACATTGTTATTACTTGGAATTGCTCTTTATATCAGACGCCCTAGAGTTGCTTATATCACGATGATGGTCATTTATTTTCTTTTGACATTGCTTGTTTTTTCGAATGTCACTTATTATCGAGAATTCACGGACTTCATTACGATCAACACGATTTTAGGTGCTGGGAAAGTAGCGAGTGGTCTGGGAGAAAGTGCCATTCGACTGTTTCGCCCATATGATGTGATCTATTGGATCGATTTTATTATCTTGGCTGTTCTGCTGATTGCAAAAAAAATCAAGTTGGACCCTCGCCCGATCCGAGCAAGAATGGCTTTTGCGATCTCTACATTAGCAGTTATGATTTTCTCAGGAAATCTTTTTATGGCGGAAGCTGATCGTCCAGAATTGCTGACTCGAACATTCTCTCGTGATTATTTGGTCAAATATCTTGGCTTGAATGCTTTCATGGTTTATGACGGTGTTCAAACTTACCAGACAAACCAAGTGCGGGCAGAAGCAAGTCCCAATGATATGAAAGAAGTAGAAAATTATGTAAAAGAACATTATGCAGCACCAAATGACGATTTGTTCGGGCTCGCTAAAGGAAAAAATGTGATTTATATCCATTTAGAAAGCTTCCAGCAATTCCTGATCGATTATAAATTGACAGATGAGAATGGTGTCCAGCATGAAGTTACACCTTTCATCAATAGTCTTTACCACAGCAACAGCACGTTCAGTTTTGACAACTTTTTCCATCAAGTAAAAGCAGGAAAAACAAGCGATGCGGAAACGCTGATGGAAAATTCATTGTTTGGCTTGAATCAAGGCTCCTTGTTCACACAATTAGGCGGAAAAAATACTTTCCAAGCTGCACCTGATATTTTAAGTCAAACACAAGGTTACACTAGTGCGGTATTCCATGGGAACGCCGGCACATTCTGGAATCGAAACGAGACCTATAAGAATTTAGGATATGATTATTTCTTCGATTCTTCTTATTATGATGTTAATGATGACAATTCGTTCCAATACGGTTTGCATGATAAACCATTTTTCCAACAATCCGTACAATACTTGGAACGTCTGCAACAACCATTTTATTCAAAATTCATTGCTGTATCTAACCATTATCCTTATTCGAAATTCACCAATGACGAAGCTGGATTCCCGTTAGCCAATACAAATGATGAAACGATCAACGGTTACTTTGCGACAGCCAATTATTTAGATACCGCCGTACAAGAATTCTTCAATTATTTGAAAGAAAGCGGCTTGTATGATAATTCAGTCATCGTCCTTTACGGTGACCATTACGGTGTCTCGAATTCAAGAAATAAAAATCTAGCTGAATTAGTTGGAAAAACAAGTTCTACTTGGACAAACTACGACAATGCACAAATGCAGCGTGTCCCTTATATGATCCATATCCCTGGACAAACACAGGGCGGAATCAATCACACTTACGGCGGACAAGTTGATGCCTTGCCTACATTACTTCACTTACTAGGTGTAGATACAAAAAATTATATTCAGTTAGGACAAGATCTATTCTCGAAAGATCATGAACAGCTTGTTTCTTTCCGTGATGGTGATTTTGTTACACCAAAATATACTTACTACGGTGGTACGATCTATAGTAACGAAACTGGTGAAGCTATTACTGAACCTACTGAGGAAGTACAGAATGAAATTGATTCACTGAAAGAAAAAGTTGATAAACAGTTAGCTGTTTCTGACCAAATCAATAATGGTGATCTTCTTCGTTTCTATACGAATAGTGGATTAGACCCAATTGATACCAGTGATTATGACTACAAGAATGGCTTAGAGAAATTAAAAGAAGCTGAAAAATCTCTTGGTGACAAGTCAACTAGTGTCTTTAGTGAACACAATGGACAATCAACTGTTGATCTTTATAAAACGCAAACGTACCAAGAACTTCACGGAACGACCACAAGTTCTTCCGAATGATAAAATAAATCTAAAAGGAGCAGCGACAAAATTATTGTCGCTGCTCCTTTTTTCGAATAAACAGTGTTCAAAAGCTTGCATCTACGGTAATAGAATAGGGCAGCTTCTTCACAACCTCTTGCTTTTTACAAAATATTTTCTGGTTTTAATTCGTGATTTCACTAAAGGAATTTCATACTTTATTCATATTCATTTTCTATACTTTTTATAGAGGTGAAAAGTATGAAAATAATCCGCTATGCTACTGCTCGATTAATTTATTACAAAAAGCAGACAATACTCTATTGTTTATTTTCAAGCTTTTCTGCTTTTTTATTGATAGCATGCCTGACTCTTTACCATTTGCAATCGGCTTTAGCCAATCAAGTCCAAGATCGGCTTTCATTTATTGGCGCTTCTGCATCTACAGAGCTTCTTCCGGCTTTAGAATTAGCTAGCCGATTTTATATAAAAGGCATATTCAGTTTATTTTTTCTATTTGCCTTCCTTTTTATCTTTTTCTTTTACTATTCAGTCAGGCAAAACAAGCAGGAATTGATCAATTGGCGCCTGACTGGTCTTTCTAAAACCAAATTATTCCTTTTTATTTTCTGGCAGCTGTTCTTTCCTCTCTTTCTTTGTTGTATCTTGGTTTTATTGTGGATCGTCAGCTTCCAGTCAGTTTATGAAGCGCTTCTTCAAAGGATCAATTTTCTTGTCTTAAAGACTACTGAACTGCCAGATATCCGTGATATCTTGACTTCGGTAAGCGGACTTACAATTCCGATGGATCAACAGACTTTTTTTACCATCGATTTCCAAAATGATCTTTTTTTCACAGATATACTTAAGGGATTTGCCCAAACTCTTATTGGGCTCAGTGGATGCTGTCTCATTCTTAGTCTATTCCCTTTCACTTTTTTTATCCATCATTTGCAAAGTAGGAGGCCTGGACGTAATGAAACCTGAATATTTGATTCATGCTGAACACTTGACCGTTATTTTGTGTCCTCTCGAAAAACAGCATAAAATATTGGAGCACTTGAAAAAAGAGGTTCTTGTTGCAAAACTGGATAATTTTGCGATCGTCCAAAAAAATTGGCCGATGTTTCCTTATCTGAATCTTAAAGATCATGTCCTGTTGGATGTACCGGAAAAAGAAATCAAACAAGATCGTTTGGCCTATCAAGAAAAACTTGATATCTCTCCTTCCTTGCTTAATTGTGTGGCAGCTGAGTTGACGTCTTTTGAAAAAGTAAAGCTGCAATTACTTCATGCCTTGCTTTCCAAGCGAAACAATATTGTTATTGAAGATACATTTGATGAACTTAGTGTATTGGAGATCCAAGAGCTACTCCACTTGCTTTCTTATTTAGCTCATGAAGAAAATCAAGGTATCTTACTCTTTACTCATGATGCTACTATTGCCCAAAGTCCTTATATTGATCGTTTAGAGCCCGCGGGCTAAATCAATCATTTTATAGTAAAAACAAAGCGGTATAGAAGATCGATTCATGATCTTTTATACCGCTTGTTTTTTACTCTTCTTTGATTTCTACGTCAGGCAAACGAACAGTGAATTTTGTTCCTTTTCCTAGTTCGCTTTCTACTTCTAATTTTCCTTTATGCAAGCGTACAAGTTGCTGCACGATTGGTAAACCTAATCCTGATTCACCATATTTTGTATTTTTTCTTGAAGGATCTACTTTATAATAACGATCCCAGATACTTTTCATTTGTTGTTCAGACATTCCAATTCCCGTATCTTCAATCGTGATGATCGTTTCAAGATAGCCTTTTTCTAGAGTAATCGTGATTTGGCCGTTTTCAGTAAACTGTATCGCGTTTTGAATAATATTGACCATGATTTGGACAAATCGGTCATAATCAGCGTAAACATCAATATCATCAACGGCTTTCAATGTCAATGTATCTCCTGCTGCTTCTGCTTTAGCTTCTAACTGTGCAACAATATTTTTCAATGTTTCTGTTCCATTGAATTTTTTAATGACCATACTGATTTGATTCGTACGGATTTTTTCATAATCCAAGTTTTCATTCACCAAACGGATCAGACGCTCTGTTTCATTTTTCATCAATTTAATCGCGTTTTCTCGCTGATTTTCAGGGATTGCATTGTATTCTAACCCTTCCAGAAGTCCGTTGATTGTCGTAAGAGGTGTTCTCATCTCGTGAGAAGCATCTGCCATAAATTGTCTTCGACGATTTTCTTGTTCTTCAATTTCTGCTTGAGATTCTTTCAATGAATTCGTCATTTTATTGAAATCATCTGCTAACTCATCAAATTCATCTTTGTCATGTACGGGGAGCTGTACATCAAAATTACCATTCGTCACTTCTTTCGTCGCATTCCTTAACCGATTGATACGCTTAACTTGGAATGCTGCAAAAGCATAGCTGGCAATGACTGCAACGATACTGGAAAAAATAAATCCTTTGAACAGGTTCAGTGTAATTGGACGAACGCTGTTATCGATATTTCGCGCAGGTTGACTAACTACAAGTGCTCCATAGAATTCATGATTCAAATTAAATGGCACAAGTGCGTAAGAGGTCGCCTGTGCTTGTCCTAAAATATTTTTATTCGATGTGAATTTTTCTTGACGTCCATTCCTCAGATTTTTCCATTGATCAGCTGTTAAGGTAAAATTCAGTAAAGCTGTATTAGTCGGATAAATGACACGTTCGTTTTTATCGATAAATATAAAGTTCACATTTTGTTCTGTCAGTACTTGCTCTGTCAGCAGCAGTGCATTTTGAAACGCCTGATCTTGACTAAACTGCGGGAGCGTATCGGCATAGGTTTGCGTTGTCTTTTCAACTGATTCAGCATATCCAAACAGTTGCTGGTAATTGTTTTCTTCAATCGTTTGTTTTGTCAGTTGTGTAAAAGAAACTCCAACGATCAATAAGATCAACGCGACCATTCCGCAAAAAGCTAAGAGTTGCTGATACAAATAACGCATTAGGCAACACCAGAATCATCGAATTTGTAGCCGACTCCCCAAACAGTTTGGATGACTTGTGGTCCGACCTTTTCGATTTTTTGTCGTAATTTCTTGATATGGGCGTCCACTGTCCGTTCATCACCAAAGTACTGATAATCCCAGACTAATTCAAGCAACTGCTCCCGAGAGAATACTTGACGTGGTTTTTTTGCTAAAGTAAACAATAGATCGAACTCTTTAGGCGTCAGTCCTTCAATTGGCCGGTTGTCCAGATACGCTTCTCGTGTTTTCGTATTCATCTTGAAATGACTAGTCTCGATATCAAAATGATCATCTGAAACTGCTGCTTCTTCTCTTGCTTCTGCCAACTCACTACGGCGATGCAAAGCTTTCATTCGAGCAATAAGCGTCAGAGGACTGAAAGGTTTTGTGACATAATCATCTGCCCCCATCTCTAAGCCGATCACCTGATCGCTTTCAGAATCTCTAGCTGTCAGCATGATAATCGGCACAGTACTTGAAACTTTGCGGATCTCTCTTCCTACTAGCATACCGTCCAGTGTGGGCAAATTCAGGTCTAGTGTAATCATATCCCAATGTTGTGGGTTTTCTAAAAAGGCATCGAGCCCTTCTTTTCCATCATACTTGAAAGTTGCTTCCCAACCTTCATTTAAGAAAAACATCTGCATCATTTCAGAAACAGATTGATTATCTTCAATCATTAAAATATTCATTATCGTTCCCTCCAGTTTCCAGGTCATATTTCTGTAATTTCTTTTCTGTCATAATAAAAATAGGCATAATTGGAAATACTAGCAAAAGCATTTCAATCAGAAAATAATTCGTATGCCCAGATGTCTTTAAATAATAGCCGATCAATGCCATCAGTAAGCCCATAAGAAAAAACCAGTTTCCGCTTGTCTTTTGAGCCAGCCGCCAATGAGCGTCTGTTTTTGCGGCAAGAGGCGAATGGTACCCATAAAAAGGCAGATTTCCTTTTGAGGGCAGAATCCGAAAAAGACTGCCAATTATTAAGAATAAGATACCAATACTGAAAAAAATCATTCTTTCCCTCCTAAATTCTCTTCTTATAGTATACTCTAAATTGTTGACTGAACCAATATGTTCAGGAATTCTTCACGAAAGGTTTGTCTTTTGTTCATTCTTTGTTAAGATAAACTTATTCCAATAAAAAAGGAGTTTTATTTGTGTCAAATTATCGTGCAATCACTTTCTTTGATCTTGATGGAACATTACTAGATGCGAAATCAAAAATCACACCCGAAGTGGCAAAAGCTATGAACGCATTAAAAGAAAACAATGTTCTCCCCGTCATCGCTACAGGACGTACAGAAGCAGAAATCCACTCTATCATGGAAGATGCGGGCATTACTTCTGCGGTCACCATGAATGGTTCTTTCATTCGAGTAGACGGCGAAGAAATCTATTCTCAAACATTTTCTTCAGAAGAATGTCAAAAAATGTATGATCATGTACAGTTGAACGGTCATGAACTTTCTTACTATAACGATCAGAAAATCTGGTGTACCGGTCATAGCCAAACAATGATCAATGCTTACGACTTCATTCATTCAGATGTTCCGGAAATTGATCCTTTAGGCTTTAAAGAAAACACAGTAAATATGTTGCTGATCTTGTCTCAATCAGGTGACGAATACTATCACGAACATTTTCCTGAGCTAACTTTTTATCGGAATGGTCCTTACTCGATCGATACAGTGAAGAAAGGAATCTCAAAAGGGGCAGGTGTCAAACGTCTGCAAAAAGAACTTCAGCTGGAAAAAGTTCCTACTTTTGGATTTGGCGATGGTCCGAATGATTTTGCCTTGTTGGAAGCTTGCGACAACAAAATCGCTATGGGCAACGCCTATGACGGATTAAAAGAACTTTCTACCTTTATCACAAAGAAAAATACAGAAGGCGGAATTGTCCACGCATTGAAGTATTTTGATCTGATTTAAGATCTTTTTTTGAAGCTACCTCTTTTCTTAGGAAAATCGCTTATTTTTTCTTAAGAAAAGGGCAGTTATTATATAAATAATGGGATATGATCCGCTTTTTTATTGAATTTATCCCAATATATGCTATACTAATTTTGTATGAAAAATACACGTAACCCTTGTTAGCTAACGGGGACGTTACGGATTCGACAGGCACAGTCGAGCTTGAATTGCGTTTCGTAGGTTACGTCTACGTAAAAACGTTACAGTTAAATATAACTGCTAAAAACGAAAACAACTCTTACGCTTTAGCTGCCTAAAAACAGTTAGCGTAGATCCTCTCGGCATCGCCCATGTGCTCGAGTAAGGATCCTAACTTTAGTGGGATACGTTTCAACTTTCCGTCTGTAAGTTGAAAAAGAGAACATCAGACTAGCGATACAGAATGCCTGTCACTCGGCAAGCTGTAAAGCGAATCCTTAAATGAGTTGACTATGAACGTAGATTTTTAAGTGGCGATGTGTTTGGACGCGGGTTCGACTCCCGCCGTCTCCATTGTGAGATTTCACCAGATTTCGCTAGATGCTTAAATCCTTATTTTATAAGGGTTTGAGCATTTTTTGTTTTCGCTGATTTTCGTTAAATGAATGAAAATGGCATTCAAAATGGCATTCAAAATAGCATTCAAAAAAACATTTTTTAATATATATGTTCCATCCATATTGTCAACACTATTCCTACTTTACAAAAAGAACATTAGTTCGTATACTCTTTTTGAGGTGAACATTATGTTGATGGAAGGAAAAACACAATTATGGTTTAAATTTGACCCTTCGAATAGATTTGTCAAAGATTTTTATAAGGTGTGGGATTCAGAAGTTTTCTTTTTAGCAATCGAAGATAGCTTATTAATCAATCTCTACTATTCTAATAAGAACTATTTCAAAATTCCTGCTGCGAAAACTAGAATGAAGAAAGACGTATATTTTTTGTTTGATGTCGTGACTGACGTGCCAGACGCACGAAGCGATCATCGGCGTTATGACTATATAAAGTATACTTTCGTTGATCCAGAAAGATACAAAGATTAAAATAGGCTACCTAAAAAGGTAGCCCGGAACGGATTTTATCACCATACTTATGAAAGGAGATATTTTTTAAGTTGGTATTAAGATTGTGTAATATGATGATATCTATATTTTATAGTATCAGTGCTATAAAATCAAAAATAAGTCACTAATTAACTATCACTCCAATTATAAGTCTTTTTCCCATTATTTTTTACAGTTATATGGTATGCTGTTTAATAGCTTCAAATATAAAAGAGTTTAAAGCGTAACACACTTATGGGGGAGTGGTTTTTGGGGAACGCTTTAAACTCTTCTTTATTATTATCTCACAATTTAACCCAAATGTCTTTCTATTTTAAAAGTCAAAGTAAAACTTTTCAAATATACAGAAGTATAACTATGTGAAACATCCTTTCATTAATCCAATCCATAAAAAGATACATAAAAAAGCCACTCATTTGTTTATGAGCCGTCTGCTCTAACCAACTGAGCTAAGAGTACGGAAAGCCATCACAACTACTGCAAACAAAAAGAATGGACATAGACTAGATAATAATTGGTTTCATTCTTTGTTGTGATGGCACATTTATTATTGCATAAATATTATTGAAAAAACTAGACTTTTTCGCATATTAATAAAAAAAGAGACACCATATAGATGTCTCTCAACTATGTTTCTATGTGGGCGCATACGTCCCGATGCGTACATTAAAAATAGGCGCTTACGTCCTTCTATAAATACATGGTAACTAACGAACAGAAAAATGTCAACAAAATGTCAGAAGTCAAAATATGCTAATAAACATATTTAAAATTGTCAAGTGATTTATGTTTACTCTAAGATTCTAAGTTGGTATACTATATGTACATAAAAAATCAACATAGTGAGGAGTGATTTTATGGCTACCACTATTAAAAACACTGAATTAGTTTTCAATTCAGAAAAAGAGTGTAGCAAATTTCTAGACGATATATATAAAAACAAAAAAGTTCCTTCAAACTCAAAAATTGCTAATACATTAGCTGGCATGAAGAAAATAAAAACAATAAATGTTGATGGTGTAAAATACGAGGTATAGAACGAGGCAGATATGTTACTTGATGATAAAGTTGAATTTAAAAAAATATCAAATATCGATGACAAAGAAAGAGCCTTAGTAGAGGCTTTTTCTTCTGGAAAAGATCATATTGATTCTTACTTAAAAAACGAAGCACTAGAAGATTTACAATATGGAATTACAAAGACTTATTTAATGTTTGTAACCCCAAAAGGTAAAGAAACCTACTTACTAGGTTTTTTCTCTTTAACTACTGATCGTGTATTGATTACAAAAAAATCCAAATTACAAGATCTATTAACTAATTGGAAAAACCCAGTTTACCGTAAATCAATCCCTGGTATACAAATACACCACTTTGCCGTTAACGGACCTTATCAAGCGCAACATTTAGGTCAAGAGATGATGTATTATGCCTTTTTATTTATAAAAACTGCGCTACTAAGTAATATAGGAGCTTGTTTGATTACAGTTCAAAGCGAACCTGATGTCCGTGCTTTTTATGAATCTCTTGGTTTCTGCCATACAGGTCAAGTAAGAGATTCAAATGTTAGTATGGCTATACCCACTAATGAATTTTTTATTGATTAGGAAAAGTTACATAATATGTACTGCCCCTCAACGAGGGGCTATTTTTTTATCGTTGCGGAATATTTAAATACCAACGCTTGTCATGGAAATCTTGCGCACCGCCTTTAGTGTTTCCTTTTGGATCATTCGTTGCCCGCATCATGACATAGACTTTCTTATTAGGGAAGTTGCGCATATTGAAAGATACATGATAACCAACATTTCCAAATGTTCCATAGGCTTGATTTACATCTGGTCTATAAATTCCATCAGCTCTTACTCGAGCTAATTCTTTCCCAGTATTGTAGTCCATAATGAAAATATACTCGTATTTATAGTTAGCAATGTGCCATCCAGCCACATGCAAATTTGCGTTTTCGATTTCTCCGAACTGATCAATGTGGGCGTAATTTGTTCCATCTGTCAGTGTAGGATTTGCCGCACCTGCTCTAGTTGGATCAATAACTGGTTTATCATCTGAAGTCGTTGGATTTTCATCGGTAAATCCATGAGCTAAATCATATGCTAATTTTTCTTTACTTACGCCCATTTCAGAAAGATAACCATAAGGATCTGTATGATCACCCCAAATATTTTGTGTTACCCATAAATGTGATTTGATTCCTGGTTGGTTATAAGGCGTGTCTAATGTTAATGGAATACCATATTTTATTGCTGAATCTCTTGCCAATTCAACATATGCTTTATAGTTCTTTTCAAAAGTTGCTTTATCATGTGTATGTTGAAACTCAATCTGCACAGGACTGTTGGCATTAGCATACGAACCAGCACCGTACTGTACATAACCAGGTTGTCCAACTTGGTAAACAATTCCACCGTCTCCCACAATATAAGCAGTGTAAGCGCTAGTCCATGAACGTTGCATATACTGCGCTTCATTGCGTCCTGTTGCTGTTTCGTTAGCTGTTTCATGCAGTAAAATGTACTGATTATTCGCTACTTGAGAGCTACCTTCATCTACACCTAAATTAAATTCATTGTTAATCGTATAGGCAAACCCATTAATTGGCAATAAAAAAAGAGCCGTTAATAGGCTCAATGACAATACTATTTTCTTTTTCATTTGTTTCCTCCTTCTTCGCTTTCAGCCGAGAACATTTTGTAGGTTCGATTTGATACACCCAACACACTCCCTAAAAACGTGCCAAAACCAGTAATGATGACAACACAGATATCTGTGTACTGCCAATTGAGCGCTTTACCAACTAACCCCACGAAAGTAGCTAGTGCGGGAATAATTACCAGTGCGAACCATTTTAGTACTTCGAACGTTTTATTATTCATTTTCTTCTCTCCCTAAACAAAGTTTTGATTTGTTGCGTGTGTTCCACCAATTTTTCTGTATGTGTATCTAATCTTTCATCGTGTTTCTTTAGTTCTTCATGAATCATCAATCGATCTGATTTGCTCGATTCTAAATCTTTAGTCAGCAAATCTAAATTGCGGCTTACTTTTGAAAGAGTTTCAGTAATCTTCGAGAAAGATGCAGTGACTGGTCTTATTACTAATAAAATCAAAGAAACAATCGCAGTGATTGATCCTGCGATTGTTCCCCATTCTCCTAAATTAATCATGTGACAACTCCTTTACCTTAAATAAAAACGCATCACTTAAGATGCGCTCTTATCTTTATTAATGATTTTATCTGCTTCTTCGTCTGTAATGCATAGTGGAACGAATAGTCGAACTTGATCGTCAGTAAAACAGCCCCAATCATACATCATTTTTATATCGCTAAAACTAAACATACTACTCACCTCCCTTTGAAGCTGGATTTAGTTGCTCTTTAATTTCTGAAATGTCTTTGCTATTTTGGAACGAAGCAAGCATCATTTTTGAATTGATTTGTGCTAAACTATCCGCTCTTTCTTTCAATGCAGTATTTTCCTGTTTAATTGCTACATCGCTTAGCATGAGTTTGGCGTTGATCTGTTTTAAATCGCCGTTCTCATTTTCTAACGACTCATACATCGCTTTGAGATTGTTTAAATCGTTGTGATCTAGTGCGTTCGCTAAAACAATCCATTGGTTCAGTTTAGGATCAAACATCTGATCAGCAATCGTTAGCGGTTCGCCATCAGCACGAATCCCTTCAAGCGGTGGCTGATCCGTGTAAGGAACGGATACAAGCATGTCGTCCAATACTTTTCCTGCGTACTCTCCGCCAGTACGTCCATATTTCCAAATGTTTTTCATTCGTTTCACTCCTAGTCTATATAGTATTGAATTGGTGATAAAAACAAGTTGACTGTTCCCCTAAATGAAGGTAGACCGCAAACGCCGTTCGGTCGGATATAAGCCATCCCGCCATTGTCTAAAGTATTGCTACTTTGTGGTGGTAACAAGAATTGATACTCATAATTATCAGTTGGATTACTTGGTCTAAATCCTTCTGGAATCGTACAAAAATCTTGTGTACTTAGCGTGCTACCTTTTAATGATCCACGGAACATTACTAGTTTTCCAATTCTCCTGATTTGTCCCTGTTTGTTCCATGAGTGACCATTGATTGCTGTTAGATTTACCCATCCGGTATCTTCTGGAACTGTAGCAACTTCTTTACCTGCAATCTGCAACCCATCCTCAAAGTTTTTTAAGCCTTCAACTGACTGTGGCTCAGTTAAGCTCACAGAATCATTCAAGCCTTTTTCAGCATATTCAGGTGTGATGTCCCAGCTGTAGTCGTTCGGATTGTTGCTGTCTTTCAAGCCTTCACCAAAGTATTTAAACTGACTAATATTTGGTGTTCGGGTGTCGCCTTCCTCTAGTTTTAACCACTTAATTGTACATTGCCCTACACTTGTGTTTGGTACCTGATAAATCTGCACTTGTGGGCTAGTAGGGTGTGAATCAGTACTTGCGGTAAATGTTGCAGACCAAATATCAGTTAACCCTTCTACTGGCTTTAAATCACCAAACCCCCATGAACTTCCTGTAGCTTGCGTAAAAAATGGTCTAAAAACCTGTGTTGCTGGCTTAGTTCCTTCCAGTGTGATGGTATACTTCTTGCCTTTTACCATTGGTTTGGTGTTATAGGTTTTAATAAGATAGTTACTATTAGTAACTGGTTGTTGTGATTCTGGTTTAATTAGATTTTCACCCAAAGCCACCTTGCTCAAGTAATATGGTGCATCGAGTAGGTTAGGCTGAAATGAAGTTGATTTTGCGCCTTTTTCAAGTTTGATTTGATAATCAATTAGTAAAGTACCTTGCGCAGATGCTTCTATCCATAAATGAACATATGGATTAGCCGATTTAACCGTGTCTGTCGTGGTACCTGTAAATGTGTATACAGTCCAATCATTCATAAAATCGTCATTGGGTAAGGATGCTCCAACTGGCTCTACTGTGGAATTTTGGTCATTTTGATAACGATACCTAAACGTTACATTCTTACCAGTACCAATAAACCCACTTTCTGCTTTTATACGGACAGTTAAAGTATATTGAGTATTCTCCTTTAACATAGGTGTAATATATTTAGAATCTTTGAATCCAAAAGTAACAGATGCTGGTTGCGTATTTTGTGCCTTTTCAACTTTTATATACGTACCGCCATCAGTAAGTGTTGAATTTGTAGATAGATTATTATGTGTATTACTAAAATTATACATAGGTAAGAGATTCGGATTCCCCGAATAATCATATCCCCCGAAGTCGATGCTATTGGAGTACATTTTCTTCAGCTTGCCGAGATCGCCGATTTGCTGATTGGTTTGATCAATACGATTATTTGCCTTATCAATATTAGTATTGAGAGTTGCGACATCTTGATTGGCTTTCGTGATTTTGTCGTTTGTGTCTTTTAATTTCGCATCAATCTGCGTTTCGGATTCCGCAATTTTCTGTTCAATCTCTAGCTTTCCATCAGCTAGAATTTTTTCGATTTTATCAATGGTCTGACTGAAACCATTGAAGTAATAATCTTCTAGTTCTGGCGTACTATCATCAATTGGACTGCGTTTGATATAAAAAGTAAAACGACCAGCTGTATCTAACGAGCGGTCGTTTGGAAAATCAATATATACGCTACCTTCTACTTTTCCGACATATCCTAAAATATTATCTTCTAATACGATAAATACAATACCATTCACAGGATCTTCTACCGTAGCTAGATAGTCATGTTTACCATAACCACCTTCTGCCGTTGCAGATTTGAACATTAAGCGAATAGGGACAGTTGTTCCTTCTGGGAGACTTTGAGGAATGCCATTTTTCCCAACTAGCTTCATTCGAAGCTTAGCTGTTCCTCGATCATGCGACCAAAAAACAACATTTGTCTGAATCGGATTGATTGCTTCTGCTTGGATCACAATGATCGATTCATTTATTTTATAAACCATTAACTTAACACCTGCCCTTTGGAAATAATTAGCCCATTGCCACTGATGCTTGTTGGTGTAGTTGCAAATACTGTGGAAGCCGTACCTCTAACTGTAGCATCTTCACATTTAATACCGATGTTATTTCCTGAACCATTTAGACCTGCTAATGCTTCTGACATAAGCCTTACACGCAAAGCGACATCTTGATTAATAAATGTAGTATTACCATACATGTTTAATTTCGATACGCCACCAACATAAATTGCATTGTATCCCAAAGATTTTGTATTCTCAGAAAATTTACATTTATTTATCGCCATATAGCCAGATTGCTCGTTCATGATTCCGTAGCGGTTACCACTTGGATCTATCGGAGCGTTTACAGCATCAACTATTTGGATACCAGAAATCTGTGTGTAACCTACACACGTTGTTGTCGCTAAACTCCTTACTCTTACTGGCAAATCCGAAGTTAAGGGGTTTATACTACTTATATCATTTATTGGTTTAATCATTAAGGAACGATAAGACAGCCCATTAATTACCACGTCTTCCAAATAAGCACCATCATCAATCCAAATAGTGATCGGAGCAGTAGTTATCAACGGAATGGTATTCACAGCCGTTTGGATAGTAGCATAGGGTTTTTCTTCTGTGCCATCACCAGTTTGGTCACTTCCGTTTTTCGAAACATAAATATCGATCGGTTCGTTATATCCGCCGATAATTTGTTGGACAGAGCTATTCAGCTGGTCTAACTCTTCTTTTTGATTGGATGCATCATTTGAAAGCTGACTGATTTCTTCGTCCGATTGATCTTCATGCGCTTTTAAACGAGCTTGTAGTGTTTCAAAGGTTTCTCCTCTATTGTTTACACGTGCATCCACTACTTCGTTAGGAGAATCACCGCCTGAATGAAGCACGATATTATCAATACGACTGTTCGTTGATTTGTCTTGATCAGACAATTTCTTCTCAAGATCATTGAGGTAGTCAATGTTTTTATTAAATTTCTCTTTCCATTCCGTAGAGATACGGTTACTGATTAATTTTACTAACCCCATCAAATCACTCCCTTCTTCGCCATTTCAGCGAGTATCGCTGTCATTGTTTTCTTTGTGTTGCTCAATGTGATTTCTGGTGGCTTATTTGGTATCGCTGGATACGTCTTGATTCCTACCACTTGAATATACGTATTGACACCTAACGGCTCATAGACAAATGCCACGTAATCGCCCTTATTAGGCTCTACACGCCATTTCATAGTAACTGTGCCAGTGATTGTTGGATAGTCTTGCAAGTCTGTCTTTAACCGTTCTAGCATGTTCCCCGAAACGGTGTAACGATCATCACTGACTGGACTTTGAACACGTATACCCCATTTTTCCGACTGCTTACTTGTATATGTGATTGGCGTGAAGTAGTAAGTGTCGTCTTCTTTTTTCTTGCCAAATCCTTTTATCTGTGTTTTCAAATTCAAAGTATCAATATCAAATTTCACGGAATCGGTATTGTATTTGTAGCGTATTTGTTCTTCGGTTTTTTTACCATATTCTGAACGAGGGAAGAAAGTAAGATTTTTGTTGTCCGGAATCACTATCGCATCATAGTCTTTCAAAATTTCTTCAACCAGTTTCAAATAGTTCCCATTCCCGAAGTTTTCTTGTTCAACTGGCAAAAACTTCTTGTTCGGATCTACAACATTCCATGTGAATCCACGGTTATCAGGTTTGAAAACATGCGCTAGCAGTTGGTTGATAGAGCGTGTTCCTGTGATTGTGTCGTACTGAAAGCCATCTTGCATGGTGTAGTAAATGTGCGTGGCTGTAACTGTTTTTGTGATTGCTGCCCCTTCGGCAGAAACGCCCATTTGTTTTACGATAAACTCTTGTCCATTGAAAAATACTGAATTTTCATAATCGACTAAATCAAAAGCCAATTCATTGAATTTTGTTTTGACAATAGTAAACGAAATTTCCCACGTTTCGTTCTCTTGCCAATTTTCAATAAATGTACTTTTATCGTATTCAGTCAATATTTCTTTTTTTGTTTTCTCGTAGTCTTGGATAAAAATATCTTTCAAATTCCCACCTACTTATACAAAAAAATGAAGTCCCATTTTGACTCCACTCTAGTAACATTTTGTATTTCAATTTCATTCGTTCCAACCGCTAACGTTATCAAACCTAAATTCGTGTCAATGCCGCAATTTACACCGTTCAATTTCGGATAAACACGGTCTAAAGTCAAAGTTTGGCCTAGCAACGTAGAAAACTCCGGATAGTAGATGAATCGTTCCCCTGTCGTTTTGTTGAAAATAGTCACGTTGCCTTCTGATTCACCTTCCAAAGTGATTTTTAGAGCATGTTCCCGTGGATCAATAGCAAAATCGCCAGCATTATAAATGATAAAATTACTGGTTCGATGCGTATACTTATAATCTTCCGCAACTAGACCTTGTGAAAATTGCCATTCATTAAACAGTGAAAAATCCGATAACGTGGAAGCCATCGATTCGGAACAACCTCTAAAAACAGTGAAAGTCGTCTTGTAAGTTGCGTATCTTAGACCAACTTCATTCACTTCTACTGAGTTAGGACGGACAAAGTATTTTTTGCCCGGTTCTCTATCTGTAAAAACATAATATCCTTCGTCATCGAATAGAAACGCATATAATTCAGTTTCTTTTAGTTGATAGTCATACATATTTTTGAATTCAGCATAAAATTCCACTTCGATAGTGAACGATTTGAAACTTTTTTCGACTTCTCTCGAACCGTTTGACCCTGAAAATTCTTGGTATTCTACATTTAGTTGTGGTGCTTTTCGTGCAAAAGAAATACACTCTATGCCCAATTTTTCTTTTAGAGATACTATCTCTTGATTTTTTATGAAGCGAAAATCGATTAAATAGCCATTCACTTTATCCCTCCTAACCTGTTGTATATAGCGAACGTTTCAACTGGTTACCTAAGTATCCGTTTGTATTGTCTGCAATTGCTTTACCATCAAGTTTGACACTTGTGTCTTTTGCTAAAAGTTTAGATAGCAAGTTATTCTGCTGAATCATCAGTGAAACTAATATTTCTAACGTTCCGCTCGAATCGCTACTATTATTTACACTTTTTGGTTTTACTCCTAACTTATCTTGAGCAATCGCAAGCAACTGCATCGCTCTAGATCGTTTAGCCTTATCTAACGGAATAATAATTTCTGGCTTGTTTCCTTCTGCGATTTCCGCAATTTGATGTTGGTTTACAATTCCACCGTTTGCGTAACCATGCCCACGCCCAATCACACCTAATATATCCGAACCATAGCGTTTTTTAGCGTAGTTGATAGCTGCTAAGATATTATCGAAACCGCTCATTATATTGCCATATCCTGGAAAAGCATTCGCAGCAAATGTTCCCGGTTTTGTTTGGAGCAATCCAGTAGCATTACCGTCTGCTAAGCCGTCATTCCCACCAATGGCAAGCGGATTGCCACCTGATTCTGTTTGGATTTGTCGCATCCACGCATCAACATAAGCGGATGAGGTTGGTAAGTTATTCATTTTCAAAGCACGTTTTACGTATGGCCGCCAGCGTTCTACGCCACTCCCACCAACGCTATCGCCACCGCTAACAAGTCCGCCCTGCGGATCTCTAACACCGTTCAAATGCACGTGGTCGTAGTGGTCGCCATCAGGCCATGGCTCCCATGCACCAGTTGCTGGTTGACCTGATTGTCCTGAACGGTCACGAACCTTACCATTTGTGATAACATAGCCGATTTTGTTTGCAAACTTCTCAAATGCGTAATTGGCTGCTTCTGTGTATCTAGGGGAACCATTCACGACTCCCGGTAGCGCAATATCAATTGCATTGTGCTTTCCGTGTGAGTATGGATCGCCTTCACGATAACCTGAGGTTACTTGAAAGCCTGGGAATTTCTTCATTACTGCAACTGCAACGTCCGCCAAGTATTTGTAAACGCCTTGCATGCCCATTGAAGTGTCTAAACTGCCACTGCTGAATAGTTCTGTGATTTTGTTCTTCAATGCTTCGGTAGCCTTGCTTAGAATACCTTTACCAACATCTAAAGGATATTTGACAAGCCCTTCCAGTACGCCAAGACCATTTAACACTTTCCTAGCCAACGCTCCCGGGTCTGTTACAAAATCCCATACATCTCCGACCACATTTTTCAACTTGTTACCAACATCTCCAGCAAATCCTTTGACGTTGTCCCATAGATTTCCGAAAAAGCCTGTGCCTTTGGCGTATCTATATCTTGGTGCTTTGTTTCCAGTTATATAAGCTGTTTCTTCAGCTGTTAGAACGTGTGTGCCTTTTGGTGCATTCAACACTACATTTCGCCCTCGTGGGATAAATGCTTGTCCGTTAGGTGTGATTACCGCTTCAGCACCTCTACCGTCATTTACCATCATAGGACCGCCCGGATGTCCTCCGTTTGGCGTTCCTTTTGCGTATTGTGGTACATCCCATTCTTGTAGAGGTTCTGCTCCCAATTTTTCAAGTACCCATGAAGCTCCATGGATGATTGCGTTAACTGGTTTGCCTATTGCTTTAAGCGCTGCATTGAAAATACCTTTGAACGCATCAACAATGGCATTTTTACCGCCAATAATGGCATCCTTCATCTTCGTCGGTAGTTCTGAAAACCAATTGAATACTGTATCAATACCGCTACGGAATTTGTCTTTGATACCGTTCCACAGGTTACCGATTACATCAGAAACTTTGTTCTTCAATTCAGTTGCTTTGTTGAAAATGTTTTTTACCCAACCGACTACCTTATTCCACGTATCTCCAACGCCATTGCTGAAGAAGTTTTTCACGCCGTTCCACATGTTTTGGATGAAATTGCCAAACGTGGTTTTCAGGTTGCCAACTTTGCCCAACAAATTAACTACCCAACCGACTACCTTATTCCACGTATCTCCAACGCCATTGCTGAAGAAGTTTTTCACGC